>Ga0182743_1000076_pt1 | contig 186355 bp, 170 predicted proteins | sample eDN3rd30CKraftOP_FD_128522 | JGI IMG/M metagenome (GOLD analysis project Ga0182743, IMG submission 128522) | Enriched Organic Plus compost microbial communities from Emeryville, California, USA - eDNA 3rd pass 30_C Kraft OP (version 2) (version 2) ...
GCGAACCATATCGGAGTTCAGCGACGGCAACTTCCGCGTGGCGCGCGCTCTCGCCGACACGCTCGGAAAAGGCGAAACCCTGGGAAAGCTCAAGAGCCGCGACCTCTTCGAGCGGATTTTTCATCAGCGCAACGAGCCTGACGGGGATCTGCTTTCCGCTGCCGAAGACCTTGCCCTGCTCTATTCGATCGATGGCGAGGACACTTCGGAAGGCGGTGAACTTGCGCGGGTCGCCGCTATTCGCGGTGTTCCAGTGGCGGCGATATATGCAGCGCTGAACGCGCTTCGACGGCGGGGGATCGCGCAGCTGCGGGGACGGTGGCGCGCTATCCTGCCGCATGCGATCGCCAACCCGCTCGCCGGGTTCGCCCTTGAACGCATACCGCCAGTAGATCTCGATCGCTTCTGTGCGTCGCTTACAACGCGGATGCAGAAGTCCCTTTCGCGCCGCCTCGGCTATCCGATCCAGTACCAATGGACGCTGCTCAAGGGCATCAACGACGGCGACGACGAACTCGATGCAGCCGTGCGTCTGCTCAAGGGCAAGTACGGCGTGCTCAACGTCATTCCCTTCAATAGTCTCGAAGGGGATGACTACCAGCGCCCCGATTCCGAACGCATCCGCGAGATCGTCCACCATCTGCAGAGCCGTGGTGTGCTGACTAAGGTGAGGAATAGCGCGGGGCAGGATGTGGACGGCGGCTGTGGCCAGTTGCGCGCTCGCACTGTTGGCGCAGCGCAGGTGGTCGAACTGCGCATCAAGCGCACCGCACAGCCGGAGACGGCAGGGTCAAGACACACACGGGCCAATAGGCAGAACTAACCTCATCCCCATTCATCCCCCATTCATCTTCCCCTTCCTATCATGACCTCCATGGGCTGCGATCCGCAGTCGTTCAATGGAAATCAACGTCATGACATCCGGAAAGCCTCTGATCTTCACTTTGTTGGCCGCTTCCACCCTGGCCATTCCTGCCCTGGCCCAAAGCCGCACGGTCACGCTCAATACCCAGCTCAAGAACTATGGCGGCGATGGCGCGTATCTTGCGGTCTATCTGGTGGACGCCAAGGGCGCCTATGCCCGCACCCTGTGGGTGGCCGGCGGAAAAGCCAAGTACTACAAGCACTTGTCGGACTGGAACCGCCTGTCGGCGGGCGACAGGAAGCGTCTGGACGGCGTCACCGGCGCCAGCGTCGGCGAGGGCCGCACGCTGAAAGTGACGGCCGATCTGGCCGATGCCTTGCTGGATGCGGGTTACGAGATCCGTATCGATGCGGCCGCCGAAGACATGCGCGACAGCGCCGGTGAGATCCGTGTGCCGCTGACGGCGGCCAATGCCGGCAAGGCGCACGCGGGCCGGCAATACATTCAATCGTTCACCTATCAGCTTAAATAAACGCGGGGGTATCTCATGAATTGGCGCCTGATCCATCGTTGGCTGGGCCTGACGGCGGGTACCGTGGCCCTGGTTCTGGGTATCACGGGCACGATCCTGGCCTTTTACCCTGTTCGGGACGCATTCCAGTCGGTACCGGCTCCGGCCGATATGTCGATTGCTACCCTGGTCCAGAATGTCTCACGCAGCACGCCGGGGGTCGAAGAGATCCGCCGCCTGTCCTCGGGCGATATCGTGGTGTATGCATCGAATGGCGAGCAGTCGCAGGCTGTTGTGGTGGATCCCGCCAACGGCCAGGCCTTGCACGCGTATCAGCCCTCGCCGGTTGCGCGCTGGGTCAAGAACCTGCACCGCTCTTTTCTGCTGGGCGATGCGGGGCGGCTGACCGCGGCCGGCGTTGCCTTGGCCATGTTCCTGCTCTCTGCGACGGGTCTGCTGCTGACCGCCCGGCGCATGGGCGGCTGGCGGCGCATGGGGGACAAGGTACGCGGAACCCTAGCGCAGCGCCTTCATGTGGTGACGGGGCGCATCGTTTTTGCGGTGCTGTGCCTGTCGTCGGTAACGGCCTTGTACATGAGCGCGGCCACGTTCGGTCTTGTTCCAGCGGCAGCGCCCATGGATCCGAATGTCGTTTCCGTGGCCGGCCGACAAGCCGATCTGCCGGGCGGCAAGCTTCCGCTGCTTCAGACCTTGCAGGTCCAAGATCTGCGCAAGCTGAGTTTTCCTGCCGCCGATGACCCGGCCGACACCTGGAAGGTGTCGACGTCCCAGGGCGATGGCTGGGTGGACCGGCGGTCGGGGCGCACGCTGGCCTGGGAAGACGCGGCCACCGCGCAACGCATTCAATATTGGGTCAAACTGCTGCACACGGGCGAAGGGGCCTGGATCTGGGCAATGGTGCTGGGCCTCGTGGCCGCCAGCATCCCCGTGTTCTGGGCCTCCGGCCTGGTGCTCTGGTGGCAGGCCCGGCGCCAAGCGCCCAGGCGGTCCCGCAACAGCCCCATGGCGCAAGCCGACATGCAGATCTTCGTCGCCAGCGAAGGGGGCAGCACCTGGGGCTTTGCGCAGGCCCTGCATCAGGCCCTGATGCAGGCGGGGCACACCGTGCACACGGCGGCGCTGGAGGATTTCCAGATCGGCGCCAAGGCCCGGCACGTCTTTGTGCTGGCGGCCACCTATGGCGATGGACAGGCGCCCGCGCATGCGGCCCAGGCCCTCAAGCGCATCGCCAGCCAGCCGGCAGGTACAGCAACGGTTTCGGTGCTGGGCTTTGGCGACCGGCAGTTCACCGCCTTCTGCGGCTATGCCGAAGCGGTCGAACAGGCCTTGCGCACGCAAGGCTGGGCGTCGCTGTTGCCGCTGGAACGCATCCATCAGCAGTCGGCGCAGCAGTTCGCCCGCTGGGGCGAGGCATTGTCCGGGGCGCTGAATGAACCGCTCGTGCTCAACTACGTGCCGCGGATTCCCTCGACCACCGCGCTGACCTTGGTGTCGCGCCACGACCACGTCGGAGGCGTGGGCGCACCGACAGCGATCCTGCGTTTTGCCTGGCCGGCCCAAAGCGGGTGGCGCCGCCTGCAAGGCCGTGGCCTTGCGCGCTTCGAGGCCGGGGATCTGGTCGGCATCCTCCCCCCGGGCTCGGCCATACCGCGCTTCTATTCCCTTGCCTCGGGCTACCGCGACGGCTTTCTGGAGATCTGTGTGCGGCTCATCCCGAACGGGGTGTGCTCGGGCTTTCTTCATGGCCTGAAGCCCGGCGACCGCATCGACGCCTTCATCAAGCCCAACCCCAGCTTTGCCCTGGAAGGCACCCGCCAACCCGTGGTCCTGATCGGCGCGGGCACCGGTGTTGCGCCGCTGGCAGGCTTCATCCGCGACAACACGCAGCGGGTGCCCATGCATTTGTACTTTGGCGCACGCGACCCGAAGGTGGACTTCTATTTCGGCAAGGAGCTGCGGCACTGGCTTGAAGACCATCGCCTGGCCAGTCTGAAAACCGCATTCTCGCGGGTGCCCGAAGGCGGCGGGCATGTGCAGGATGCGCTGCGGCGCGATGCCGCCCGCTTGCGCGAGCTGATCGACCAGGGCGCGATCCTGCGGGTCTGCGGCAGCCGCCCCATGGCGCAGGGCGTGGCCGAAGCGCTCGACGGCATCCTGGCCGCCATCAGCCTGAACGTTCAACAATTGAAAGCCGGAGGCCGCTATGCGGAAGATGTCTTCTGACACGAACAGCGATACGCTAACACTGCACGGCGCGGCCATGGGCACCCATTGGTCGGTGCGCGGTGACATCGGCGCGGATGGGGATACCCAAGCCCTGCGCCAGGATCTCGCCCTGGCGGTCGAACGCGTCGATGCCCAGATGTCTCCGTGGAAGCCCGACAGCGATCTGCTTCGCCTGAACCACGCCGCGCCCCGCGACTGGGTTTCACTGCCCGAAGATATCCTGACAGTGCTGGCGCGGGCCATGGAGATCAGCCGTCTCAGCGGCGGCGCCTTTGATCCGGGCGTGGGTGCGCTGGTGGATGCCTGGGGCTTCGGGGCCGCGCGAACCCAGCCCGATGCGGCCGCCATCCGGCAGGCGGCCCAAGGCCCGAGGCGCCCGGCGCACGATAGCCTGGAGCTGGATCTGGCCGCCGGCCGGGCTCGCAAGCACGAGCCCATGCAACTGGACCTGTGCGGCATTGCCAAAGGCTATGCGGTCGACCGGATGGCCGACATTCTGCGCAGCCATGGTGTTGCTCACGCCCTGGCCAGCATCGATGGCGAACTGCGGGCCATCGGCCCCAAACCGGACGGCAAGTCCTGGGCCGTTGCCGTAGAACGCCCCGAGCCGGGACGGCGGGCCGTTCATGGCGTCATCGAGATCACGGACATGGCCATCGCCACCTCGGGCGATTACCGCCGCAGCGTGAGCATCGGCGACACGCGCCTGTCGCACTCCATGGACGGGCGCCGTGCCGCGCCGGTGCAGAACGCCGTGGCGTCGGTCTCGGTGCTGGCCGGCAATTGCATGGACGCCGACGCCTGGGCGACCGCCCTGCTGGTGGCCGGCCCAGAGGACGGCCCCGCCTTGGCGCAACGCATGGGGCTGGATGCCCTGTTCCTGTTGCGCAAGGGCGGCGGCCTGGTCGAGATGGGGCTGGGGCGGTTCGCCTGAGCTGCCGGCCCCTGCCCGGATCACTCTTGCGACTGCGATTTCCTGGTGGCCTTGTGCGCATACATGGCCGCATCGGCGGCGGCCAGCGCTTCGGCCATGGAGTCGTGCGCAAGGCGCAAGGCCGCGCCCACCGAGGCATTGACCCGCGCCTGGTCCAACGCCTCGCGCAGGCGCTCTTCCAGGGTTGCCGCCTCTCGGGTGGACATATTGGGCGCGAGAATCGCGAACTCATCGCCGCCGATCCGGGCAATCACATCGCGCTTGCGAAACTGACTACGGATCAGTTCAGCGGTCTCCCTCAGGTAGGCGTCGCCGGCCTCGTGCCCTTGCGTGTCGTTGACGAGCTTGAGGTCGTCCAGATCCACCATCATGATCAGGGCGTTCTGCGCCATGCGGTTCAGCGCCTCTTCCTGGTCCTGCAGCGCCATTTCCCAACCACGGCGATTGGCCAGGCCGGTCAGGACGTCGGTCTCGGAGATGTATTTCAAACGCTCGGCTTCGCGCCGGGCATCTTCGGCATGCACATAACTGATCTGCAAGGTGCTGAGCGAACGGCCCAATGTGCAGACCAGCAGTTTCTGCGGCTCGGTCAGGGCCTGCTGCGGACGCGGGTCGAGGGCGCACAGGGTGCCGGCCAGCTTGCCATTGTCGCCCCAGAGCGGGAAGCCGATGTAGGCGCCGATCGGCAGGATGAGCTGCCCGTTGATCGCCGCCTCGCGATAGATGCCCATGCTTTGCGCATCTTCGGCAAACATGGGGCCTTCGCCGCGCGTCATGTGGACGCAATACGTGTCGCTCCAGGAAAAGATCTTCCCCCGCCGGGTGCCGTAGCCATCGTCCAGGCTGTGCGCCACCACCCAGTCGTCGCCCTCGAGATGGGTGACCATCCAGAGCGTGTACGGGATATGGGCCTTGAGGCACTGCAACATCGCCGCGCGGGCGTTCTCCAGGTCTGGAAACGCCTGCACATCGCACATCTGACGCAAATCGTGATTCATATACTCTTGATCAAGCCATCGAAATTGAATCGTACTCGTTCTTGATGTACGCAATCGCATCCTTTTCTGGCAGTGGTTTCGAAAACAGATAGCCCTGGAAATAAACGCAGCCGCTCGCCAGCAGGAACCTGTGCTGATCGGGGTCTTCCACGCCTTCCGCAATGACCTGCAGGCCCAGGCTTTCGCCAAGCGTGATGATGGTCCGCACGATGGACGCATCGCTGCTGTCCGTCATGACGTCGCGCACGAAGGATTGGTCGATCTTCAACTGCTCCAGCGGCAGGCGCTTGAGGTAGTTCAATGAGGAATAGCCGGTGCCGAAATCATCGAGCGAAAAATTCACCCCCAGGGCTTTGAGCGTTTCCATCTTGGTGGCGATGCCGTCCACGTCCTGGGCCAGAACGCTCTCGGTCAGCTCGAGCTCGAGCATCGCAGGATTGATCCGGGTCGATTCGATGATGGCAAGCAACTGCGGCAGGAACTCGGGATGGTGGAACTGCCGGACACTGACGTTGACGGCGATCCTCGTGCGCGCCAACGCGGCGTCCCGCCCCCATGATGCCAGAGTTTCACAGGCCGTTTGCAGGACCCACTGCCCGAGCTGGAAGATGAAGCCGTTGCTTTCGGCGATCGCGATGAACACAGGCGGCGGTATGGCGCCTTTGCGCGGATGCATCCAGCGGCACAGGGCCTCCACGCCCACGACATCGCCATGGACATCCACCTGGGGCTGATACAGCAGGCGGAACTCGCCGGACAACAACCCAGCCCGCATGTCCTGCTCGAGTTCGAGCCGTTCGGTGATCTGCTGCTGCAGTTGATGATCGAAGAAACGGTAGGCATTGCGGCCGTCAGTCTTTGCCTGATACATGGCGAAGTCGGCGCCGCGGATGATCTCATCCAGCGTCGTCGGTCGGGAATCGAATATCGCAATGCCCATGCTGGCCGACGAATAATATTCCCGCCCGTCGATGACAATGGGCATGGAAAAGGTAAAGAGCAGTTGCTGGCAGACCTTCTCGGCGACTTCCCTGGCCGCCTCGGCTGTTCCTCCGAGGCCGGTCAAAAGGACGATGAACTCGTCCCCGCCGAATCGGGCCACCATCTGGTGCTCGCCGGTCACCCCCTGGATGCGGGCGGCCACTTCCTTCAGCAAGGCATCGCCGCATCGATGCCCCCACTGGTCATTGATGGATTTGAAATTGTCCAGGTCGATCATGAGGATGGCCCCCAGGCTGCCTGTCTTCAGGCATTGCGCGATCAAGGCCGGGGCAGCCGCCAGGAAATTGCTGCGGTTGGGCAGACCGGTCAGGCTGTCGAAATAGGCCAGGTGCTGTATCTGCCGCTCGGCGCGCACCCTGCCGGTGATATCGCGCGACAGCACGATGAACCGCGGCGACATCCCCTCGGCGACCTGTTTCCTGGCGATCGACAGCTCGAAACTGCGCAGTTCGCCGTCGACGTCCAGTTCGATCCGGTTGCCGGCGCTGCGCCCCTCCCGGTTGGCCTCTTGAATGGCGTCGTGCACGGTCTGCGCGGCGGCGGATGGCAGGACCTCCCAGATCGTCTTGTGCATCATCCGTTCGACCGGCATGTTCAAGGCGCCCTTGCTGCTCGTCCGCAGTTCCAGATAGCGCCCATCCAGGTCCATTTCGAACAAGAGGTCGGGCACGGCGTCGAGCGTGTCATTCAGATCCGCCGTCATCCGGCGCATGCTGTAGGTCATCTGCAGCGCCAGCGCATTGGCGCGGTCGCGCGACGTCAGTAGCAGATAGACGATGCAACCCAGCGAAAGACTCAACAGCAGGCCGATCGAAGCGACCCAGTGATGTGTCGCGGTGTTGTGCGCGGCCGCATATTCTTGAGTCGGGCGAAGCTGGAAAAACCACTTCCGGCCGCCGAAATCCAGCTGGTCCACCACATCGAGACCGGACAGGCCGGCGCCCTCGGAGCGAAAGGGCTTGCCGTCGAGAAAGCCTTGCAGAAACCGCCTGTCGCCCGAGTCGGTGTTCTCGAAGACCTGCAACTGCAGGCCCTCGGGCAGGCTGGCCGCCACCGGGCGCAGCACGTCGGTCAGGCGGAAAGGCACATCGACCCATCCGATCAAGGATTGCCGCCGCTCGTCGACCGTCGCGTCCTGCTTGTCGGAGCCATAGACCGGGAGATACAGGACGAAACCCCCGACCGGGACACCCCCGATATCCTGCACCAGCGTGATTTCTTCGCTGGCGACGAGCTTGCCGGTGTCGCGCGCCTGCTCCGCCGCCTGCCTGGCCCGGTCAACGGAAAAGATATCGAATCCGATCGACTTTTCATTGGTGCTTCTGGGCTCCATGAAGACGATGGGCGCGTAGGACTCGTTGACGGCCGGAACCCGCAGCGGAACGGGCAGGTGCGCAAGCCTGCGCGTGGCGGGCACGACCCCCTGCTCCAGATCGTGGTTGGTGATGAAACGGGCAAACCCCACACCCTGCAGCCCCGGCGCAATGGACTGCAGCTGCAATGAACGGACGAAAGACTCGAACTCGGCAGCCGTGACGTCGTCGGAACCGTCGATGAAACCCTGCACACTGCGGGCGATCAGCTCGAAGCTGTTGAACTGGTTCTGCAGCAGCGATTTGACCTTGCGCCCTTCCGAGGCCACTGCCACCTGCACATCCTGCTCGACGAAATGATCGCTCGACACCCAATAGACCAGGGGAATGGCCATGGCCATCAACGAGGTCAGGGCTGCCACCAGCAAGGCTTTCATTCTGAAGCCTGCGCGTTGCCCCGAGGAAAGCTGATCGTTTTCCAGCATTGCACCTTTGCGTTGACGAGAGGCGGCATGAAGACACATCCGTAACTCTCCTTTTTGAGGCCAAAGGATTCTATGGGGCGTGAACTATCGAGTCGAAAAAGGGGGTAAATATTTGCAACAATATACGGCACGTATAAGGCACGGTAAAGTCCGCAGGAACCCTGTAGTGCTGCCGCAAATGGACGCCGTCCCCGCGCAGGCGGGGACGGGTATGAGGAAGGGGATCAGCTGAAGAAGTTTTTTACTTTGTCGGTCCAGGACTCGCTTTTGGGCGAATGCTTGTCACCGCCCTGGGACAGCGAGGTTTCGAACTGACGCAGGATCTTCTTTTGGTCCTCGGTCAGCCTGACCGGGGTTTCAACCACGACATGGCAATACAAGTCGCCCGGGTAGCTGGAGCGCACGCCCCGGATACCCTTGCCGCGCAGGCGGAAGGTCTTGCCCGTCTGGGTGCCTTCGGGGATAGTGATCTCGCCCCGGCCGGTCAGCGTCGGCACCTCGATGGTGCCGCCCAGCGCCGCCTTGGTGAACGGGATGGTCAGCTCGCAGTGCAGGTCTTCGCCGTCGCGCTGGAAGATCCCATGCGGCTTGATGTGGATCTCGACGTACAGATCCCCCGGAGGGCCGCCGTTGACGCCCGGTTCGCCGTTGCCGGACGAACGGATGCGCATGCCGTCGTCGATGCCCGCGGGAATCTTGACCTGCAAGGTCTTGTTCTTGCGGATGCGGCCCACGCCGTCGCACGCGACGCAGGGGTCGGTGATTTCCTTGCCCGTGCCATGGCAGGTCGGGCAGGTCTGCTGCACACTGAAAAAGCCTTGCTGCATGCGCACGGCGCCGCTGCCGCCACAGGTGTGGCAGGTGCGGGGCTGCGTGCCGGGCTTGGCGCCGCTGCCGTGGCAGACGTCGCAGTTCTCCCAGCTCGGCACACGGATTTCGGTGTCGAAGCCCTGGGCGGCCTGCTCCAGGCTGATGTCCAGCGTGTACTTGAGATCGGCGCCGCGGTATACCTGCGGACCGCCGCCACGGCGGCCGCCGCCGAAAATCTCGCCGAAGATGTCGCCGAACGCGTCGGCAAAACCGGCGCCGCCCATGCCGCCCGCGCCGGCGGCATTGGGGTCGACCCCCGCATGGCCGAAACGGTCATAGGCTGAGCGCTTGTTTTCGTCGCTCAGGATTTCATAGGCCTCTTTGGCCTCTTTGAACTTTTCTTCGGCCTCTTTGCTGTCCGGATTGCGGTCCGGATGGTGTTTCATCGCCAGCTTGCGGTAGGCCTTCTTGAGTTCATCATCGGTCGCATTCTTGCCAACGCCGAGAATCTCGTATAGATCGCGTTTTGCCATAGTGTCGGAGCGCGCGAGGCGCCTTGGGAAAGCATCAAAAACGAGCGCCCGATTTCCTGCAACAGCCGGAAACCGGGCACTGATCTAGGGCATTATCGCCCCATCACTGATCGCGCTTGACTTCCTTGAAGTCGGCGTCGACCACGTTGTCGTCGGCGGGTTGCGCCGAAGCGTCCGCACCCTGCTGAGCCGCCGCCTGCGCCTGCATGTCGGCGTACATCTTCTCGCCCAGCTTCTGCGCCGCGGTCGTCAGTGCGGCAACCTTTTCATCGATGGCGGCCTTGTCGCCATCTTTGGTCACGGCCTCGAGATCCTTGATGGCCGCTTCGATGGCCTCTTTCTCGGAAGCCTCGAGCTTGTCACCGTACTCTTCCAGCGACTTGCGGGTCGAGTGGACCAGCGCATCGGCCTGGTTGCGGGTCTGCGCGAGTTCGGCAATGCGATGGTCTTCGTCGGCATGCGCCTCGGCGTCCTTGACCATGCGTTCGATCTCTTCTTCGCTCAAGCCCGAGTTGGCCTTGATGGTGATCTTGTTCTCTTTGCCGGTCCCCTTGTCCTTGGCGGACACATGCAGGATGCCGTTGGCATCGATGTCGAAAGTCACCTCGATCTGGGGCGTGCCGCGCGCTGCGGGCGGAATGCCCTCGAGATTGAACTCGCCCAGCGCCTTGTTGCCCGCGGCGATCTCACGCTCGCCCTGGAACACCTTGATCGTCACCGCCGGCTGATTGTCGTCGGCCGTGGAGAACACCTGCGAGAAGCGGGTGGGGATCGTGGTGTTCTTCTGGATCATCTTGGTCATGACGCCGCCCAGGGTCTCGATGCCCAGGGACAGCGGCGTGACGTCGAGCAGCAGCACGTCCTTGCGGTCGCCCGACAGCACGGAGCCCTGGATGGCGGCACCGGCGGCCACGGCTTCATCCGGGTTGACGTCCTTGCGCGGCTCGCGGCCGAAGAGTTCCTTGACCTGTTCCTGCACCTTGGGCATGCGGGTCATGCCGCCCACCAGGATGACGTCGTCGATGTCGGTCACCTTGATGCCGGCATCCTTGATGGCGGTACGGCAGGGCTCGATGGTGCGCTCGATGAGCTCTTCGACCAGCGCTTCCAGCTTGGCGCGCGTGATCTTGAGGTTCAGGTGCTTGGGACCGGAGGCATCCGCCGTGATGTACGGCAGGTTGATTTCGGTCTGCTGCGTCGAGGACAGTTCGATCTTGGCCTTTTCAGCGGCCTCTTTCAGGCGCTGCAGGGCCAGGACGTCCTTCGACAGGTCGACGCCGCTTTCCTTCTTGAACTCGGCGATGATGTAGTCGATGATGCGCTGGTCGAAGTCTTCGCCGCCCAGGAAGGTGTCGCCGTTGGTCGACAGCACCTCGAACTGCTTCTCGCCATCGACGTCGGCGATTTCGATGATGGAGATATCGAACGTGCCGCCGCCCAGGTCATACACGGCGATCTTGCGATCACCCTTCTCGGCCTTGTCCATGCCGAAGGCCAGGGCCGCTGCGGTCGGCTCGTTGATGATGCGCTTGACGTCCAGACCGGCAATGCGGCCGGCATCCTTGGTCGCCTGACGCTGGCTGTCGTTGAAATAGGCCGGCACCGTGATCACGGCTTCGGTCACTTCTTCGCCCAGGTAGTCCTCGGCGGTCTTTTTCATCTTGCGCAGCACGTCGGCGGACACCTGCGGAGGCGCCAGCTTCTTGCCTTGGGCTTCCACCCAGGCATCGCCGTTGTCGGCCTTGAGGATCTTGTAGGGCATCAGGTGGATGTCCTTCTGCACCGCCTGCTCTTCGAACTTGCGGCCGATGAGGCGCTTGACGGCGAACAGCGTGTTGGCCGGGTTGGTCACGGCCTGACGCTTCGCGGGGGCACCGACGAGGATCTCGCCGTCCGGCATGTAGGCGACGATGGAAGGCGTGGTGCGCGTGCCTTCGGAGTTTTCGATGATCTTGACCTTGCCGCCTTCCAGCACGGATACGCAGCTGTTTGTGGTGCCAAGGTCAATGCCAATGATTTTGCCCATGATTTAAAACCTTGAAAATGAAATCGTGAATGGTGGAATGCTTGGATGCATCGTACTTGGGGGCGGCCAGGCCGCTTTCAAGGCCATCCGGCCGCCGGATGCATCCGAAAACGCCTTGCTTACTGCGCAGCCTGGCCGGACGAGACGGTGACCAGGGCCGGACGCAACACCCGGTCAGCGATCGTGTAGCCTTTTTGAAGCGATTGCACGACGGCGCCCTCGGGGTATTCGGACGGAATCACCGAAATCGCCTGATGCAGGTGCGGATCGAATTTGTCGCCCGCGGCGGGCGCCACTTCTTTGAGCAGGTTGCGCTCGAATGCGCCGTTCAGTTGCTTGAGGGTGGCCTCGACGCCTTCGCGCCAGGCTTGAGGCGTCTGGCCTTCCAGGGCCAGGGCGGCCTCCAGGCTGTCCTTGACCGGGACCAGGCTTTCGGCAAAGGATTCGGTGCCGAACTTGCGCGCCTTGGCGACGTCTTCCTGGGCACGGCGGCGGATGTTCTCGACCTCGGCGCGCGCCCGCAGCAATTCGTCGTGGTATTGAGCGACCTGTGCCTCGGCGTTCTTCAGCAAGGCCGCCAGATCTTCCTGAACATCGCCCTCGGGCTCACCCGCCCCCGTTTCATTGACTTCGAGCTGCTCCGGCGTCTCGGAGTGCTGGCTTTCGTCTTTGGAATCAATAGGTTGGTTCGATGACGACATAGATGGGATCTCCACTTCAACAGACTTGATCCCACTTACATGGAGACGCCCTCGGCGATTTCAAGCCCCGACTCAAAGAAATTCGCTCAGTTCCAGCCTTCGAGATGGCGGCGGACCAGCCCGGCCAGCCCTTCCGCCCAATGGGCATCGGCATTCAGGCAGGGAATATAGCGAAACTCTTTGCCGCCGCTGGAAAGAAAGGCATCGCGGCACTGCATCTGGATTTCTTCCAGCGTTTCCAGGCAATCGGCCAGAAACCCGGGGCACATCACGTCGACGCTCGAAACGCCCTGGGCCGCCCACTCGCGCAGCGTCGGTTCGGTGTAGGGCTCCAGCCAGCGCTGGGCCCCGAAACGGCTCTGAAAAGCCACATGCACCCGATCGCCGTCCTCGCCCAAGGCCGCTCGCAAGGCCTGGGCGGTCTCCATGCAGTCGCGATGGTAGGGGTCGCCCTTCTCGACCGTGACGCGGGGCAGACCGTGGAAGCTGAGCAGCAGGCGATCCGGCTTGCCGCCCCGCTCGGCCCAGAAGCGGCGCACCTGCGCGGCCAGGGATTCAATATAGGCGGGCCACGTATTGAAACGCTTGACGAAACGCAGCTCTGGCTGGTCGCGCATGCGGGCGACGCGGGCGGCAACCGCATCGACGGCGGTGGCCGTCGTGCTGGCTGCGTACTGCGGGTACAAGGGCACGACCAGGATGCGCTCACAGCCGCGCCCGCGCAAGGCGTCAAGGGCGTGGGCAATCGAGGGCTGTCCATAGCGCATGCCGACCTCGACCAGCGCCGGCACCCCGTCGCGCGACAAGACGTCCTGCACGGCCTGTCCCAAGCCCTGGCTCCACACCAGCAGGGGCGAGCCCTGCTCGAGCCAGATCTCTTTGTAGCGCGGCGCCAGCTTGCGCGGACGCAACGGCAGGATCACCCCGCGCAGCAGAATCTGCCAAAGCCAGGCCGGCAATTCGATCACCCGCTGGTCGGACAGAAACTCGCCCAGATAGCGGCGGATGGCGCCGGGCGTCGGCGCATCGGGTGTTCCGAGATTGATCAGCAATACGCCGGTCTTGCGGCGGGGACGCGGCGGCGGATCGGCATCGAGCGCGTCGGGGTCATGAGGCTCAGGCAAGTAGCGGGGCACAGGGCTCTTCCGGGTTGGTTGTGTTTGAAACGGGAGGGCTAGGACTGATTGTGGCTCAGCGCATTGGACAACAGCCGCGCCGTGATGTCGACAATGGGAATGACGCGCTCGTAGGCCATGCGCGTCGGGCCGATGACGCCCAGGGTTCCGACGACCTTGCCGTCGACCCCGTAGGGCGCCGTGATGACCGAGACCTCTTCCATGGGCACCAGCTGGGAATCGCCGCCGATATAGATCTGCACGCCCTGGGCGCGGCTGGATACATCGAGCAACTGCAGCAGATCGGTCTTTTTTTCGAACAGCGCAAACATGCGGCGCAGGCGATCCATGTCGGAAGCCAGGTCGCTGACGTCGAGCAGTTTGCTCTCGCCGGAAATCACGACCGTCTCGTCGGTGTCCATGGACGCCGCGCCGGCTTCGACGGCGGCCTGCATCAGGCGCGATATGTCGACCTGCAGCGAGGAAAGCTCTTGCGCCAGCTGGCCGCGCACTTCCTCGAAGGACTTGCCGGCGAAATGGGCATTGAAGAAATTGCTGGCTTCGTGCAGCTCGGATTCGGTGTAATCGCGCTGCACGAACAGGATGCGGTTCTGCACGTCGCCGTCGGGCGTGACGATGATCAGCAACACGCGCTTGTCGGACAGCCGTATGAATTCGATCTGGCGGAATACCTGGGCGCGCCTGGGCGCCAGCACGACGCCGGCGAACTGCGACAGGTTGGACAGCAGCATGGCGGCCGCATTGACGGCCCGGCTGGGTTCGGCGGCGGGCAGCATCTCGCGGATCTGGGCGGGCTCCAGCACTTCGAAGCGCTGGACGGCCAGAAGGCGGTCGACGAACATGCGGTAGCCCTTGGGCGTTGGCACGCGCCCGGCCGACGTATGCGGGCTGTGGATCAGGCCCAGTTCTTCGAGATCGGCCATGACATTGCGTATCGTGGCCGGGGACAGGTCGAACATCTTCGACAGTGTCCGCGAACCGACAGGCTGCCCCTCGGCGATATAGCGTTCTATGAGAGCCTTCAGCAGGGCTTTTGCACGATCATCCATGGCTATATATTACGCAATCCTGCGGCAAACTGGTTAATTTGAGCGCAGCCATAACGCATTCCGCACCCCTATAATCACTCAACCCGACACATACCCTCAAGAGGCTTTTTGCGATGCATTTCAACACCGTCGCGCTCATCGGCAGATACCAGGACAGCGGCCTGGATGCGCCTTTGCGCCAGCTTGCCGATACCTTGCAATCGGCGGGCTGCTCCGTCCTGCTTGAAGCCGACACGGCGCGCAACACCGGTATCGCCGAATACCCTTGCGCCTCTTTCGAGGAAATCGGCCTGCGGGCGGACCTGGCCGTCGTCATGGGCGGCGACGGCACGATGCTGGGGGCAAGCCGCATGCTGGCCCATCACAACGTCCCGCTCGTCGGCATCAACCACGGCCGGCTGGGCTTCATCACCGACATCCCCCTGCAGCAGGCCACGCAAGCGCTGACCAGCGTCATCCACGGCAACTACCAGATCGAAGAACGCATCCTGCTCGAAGGCCGGGTGCTGCGCGGCGATCAGACCATGTTTTCGGGCATCGCCCTGAACGACGTGGTCATCAACCGCGCCGGACGCGGCGGCATGATCGAACTGGGCATCGAGCTCGACGGCATCTACATGTACAGCCAGCGCGCCGACGGCCTGATCATCTCCACGCCCACGGGCTCCACCGCCTACGCGCTGTCGGCCAACGGCCCCATCCTGCACCCCCACCTCAATGGCCTGGTGCTGGTGCCCGTGGCGCCGCAAACCCTGTCCAACCGGCCTATCGTCATTCCGGACACCGGCCTGCTCAGCATCACCATCACGGCCCTGGGCAGGGTCGAATCCGGCGCGAGCGTGCACTTCGACATGCAGACATGGTCCGACTGCCAGCCCGGCGACCGCATCGACGTGCGCCGCGCCCAGCATACCGCCAAGTTCATTCACCCCATCGGCTACAGCTATTTTTCCACCCTGCGGCGCAAGCTGCTCTGGAACGCCATGCCCACGCTGACCGAAGACGAAGAATAAGCCCACCCCCATGCTGCGCATCCTGCATATCCGCGATTTTGTCATCGTCGACCAGGCCGAGATCGCCTTCGAGGCTGGTTTCACCGTGTTCTCCGGCGAAACCGGGGCCGGCAAGTCCATCCTGATCGATGCGCTCTCGCTCGCCCTGGGCGCGCGCGGCGACGCCGGTATGGTGCGCGAAGGCGCCAGCCGCGCGGATATCAGCGCGGTCTTCGACGCCCCGGATTCCCTGCGCCCCTGGCTGGCCGAACAAGACATCGACGCCGAAGACGACCTGGTGTTGCGGCGGGTCATCGACACCCAGGGCCGCGGCAAGGCCTTCATCAACGGCCTGCCCGTCACGCTGGGCCAATTGCGCGAACTGGGCGAATTCCTGGTCGACATCCACGGCCAGCATGCCCACCAGAGCCTGCTGAAGGCCTCGAGCCAGCGCGAGCTTCTGGATGCCCAGGGCGGCCATGCCGCTCTGGCCCTGCAAGTCCAACAGGCGTGGCAGCAGTGGCAGCAGGCGTCGCGGGCGCTCGAGCGGGCCCAGCGCGACGCGGCCGCACAACAAGAGGAACGCGATCGCCTGGCCTGGCAACTGGCCGAACTCGACCACCTGAACCTGCAGGAAGGCGAATGGGAGGCGCTCAGCGCCGACCACAGCCGGCTGGCCCACGCCCAATCGCTGCTCGACAACGCCACCCAGGCACTGGCCGCGCTGGACAACGACGAAGGCTCCGTCCAGCACTTTCTCAGCATCGCCGGGCAGCAGCTCAAGCAGATGATGCGCCACGACACGCAACTGGACAGCATCGCCCAGGCGCTGGAGTCCGCGCGCATCGCCGCCGCCGAGGCCGCCTCCGACCTCAGCAGTTATCTGGACAAGCTCGATCTCGACCCCGAGCGGCTCGCCCAGGCCGAACGCCGGCTGTCGGACATTTTCGATGCGGCCCGCAAGTTCAAGACTGAACCGTCCGAACTGACAGGCCTGCGCGCCGCGCTGCGCCGACAGCTCGCCGAACACGAGGCGGCCGATATCGAAAGCCTCGGCCAGCGCGTTGCTCAGGCCGAGTCCGCCTACCGCGATCTCGCCGCCAAGCTCAGCGCCGCGCGCGGCAAGACGGCGCGCAAGCTATCCACCCAGGTCACCGAAGCCATGCAGACGCTGGCCATGAAAGGCGGTTCGTTCAAAGTCGAGCTGGCGCCCTGCCCCCCGTCCGCCCAAGGGGACCAGAGCGTCGAGTTCCTGGTCGCCGGACACGAAGGCACCCGCCCCCGCCCCCTCTCGAAAGTGGCCTCGGGCGGCGAACTGGCACGGATATCCCTGGCCCTGTCCGTCATGGCCAGCCAGGCGGCCCGCGTACCCACGCTGATCTTCGACGAGGTCGATACAGGCGTGGGCGGCGCGGTGGCCGAGGTGGTCGGGAAATTGCTGCGGCAACTGGGCGAGCGGCATCAGGTACTGTGCGTGACCCACCTGCCTCAGGTGGCCGCCTGCGGGGCCCATCACTATGAAGTCAGCAAGGCGACCCGCAAAGGCACGACCGTATCGCATATCAAGGCGCTGGACGCCCAAGGCCGCGTGGAAGAAGTCGCCCGCATGCTGGGCGGGCTGACGATCACCGACACCACGCGCCAGCACGCCCGGGAAATGCTGGCCCAGTGATCAGGGCCGGCGCCGGGGCTCAGCGCGCCTTGGCTTGGCAGTCGCCGCAGATGCCGTAAAGCATCATGGTGTGGCTTTCCAGCACGAAGCCCTGATCCTTGGCGATCTTGTGCTGGCGTTTTTCGATTTCGTGGTCGGTGAACTCGACGACCTTGCCGCAATTCGTGCAGATGAGGTGATCGTGGTGATCGCCGTCGTTGAGTTCGAACACCGCCTTGCCGCCATCGAACTGGCTGCGGACCAGGATGCCCGCCTGCTCGAACTGGGTCAGCACCCGATAGACAGTGGCCAGGCCAATGTCGACATCTTCGTTGATGAGTGCGCGATAGACGTCTTCAGCGCTGTGATGACGCTGATCCGCCTTGCGAAAAATATCGAGGATCTTGAGGCGCGGAAAGGTTGCCTTCAAGCCCATATTTTTCAGCTCGTTCTGATCGTTCATGGATAAAATGATCTCTGGCAGAAGGTGGGTCACTGCCGGCCGACAGACCGGCGCGATCTGACGCTTTATGCGTTCTTTCTTAAACCATTATCATAACGGTTTTAAACAACCTCAAATCACACAGGGGCGTTTTGTGCTGAGAACCGCTACACCATCCCTAAAGAAATTGCGCAATGGCGTGGCGATTTGCGCCCTGGCGCTGGTCGTGAGCGCCTGCGGGGGAACCAAATGGGGCTTTCCATACCGGGCCGATGTCCAGCAGGGCAACTGGATCACGGCCGAGCAGGTGGCACGGCTTGAAAAAGGCATGACCCGCGAACAAGTGCGATTCATCCTGGGCACCCCCGTGCTGCAGGACATCTTCCGCACCGACCGTTGGGACTACACCTACTATAACAAGCCGGGCTACGGCAAGGCAGAAGAGCGCAAGCTCACCGTCTGGTTCAATGGCGACCTGCTCGACCGCTGGGAAAACGACGCCCTGCCCGACCGCCAGCCCTTCCAGAAGCAAGACAGCGGCAAACTGTCGCAAGGCGAACCGCTCACTGACCACACGGCGCCGGATTCCGCGCCCCAGACGGCCCCGGAAGCCGCTTCGGGCGCCACGGAACCGGCTGCGGCAACGCCCCCCAACGAGGCGCAACCCCAGCCGCTGCGCTGAGCCCTGCCCTTGTCAGATCAATAAAGGAAAGACATGCGTATTGCAATTGCCGGAGCCGACGGCCGTATGGGCCGGATGCTGATCGAAGCCGTCATCAATGCTCCCGACCTCACGTTGGCAGTGGCGCTGGACCGCGCCGGCTCGCCCAGCATCGGCCAGGACGCGGGCGCCTTCCTCGGCCATGACACCGGCGTGCTCATTACGGACGACATCGATGCGCTGGCCGGCGCCGACTGCCTGATCGACTTCACCCGGCCGGAAGGCACGCTGACCCATCTCGACGCCTGCATCCGGCACAAGGTCAAGTGCGTCATCGGCACCACGGGCTTCAACGACCAGGGCAAACAGGCCATCCGCGCTGCCGCCCAGAAAACCGCGATCGTCTTCGCCCCCAACATGAGCGTCGGGGTCAATGCCACGCTCAAGCTGCTGGACATGGCCGCCAAGCTGCTCAACAGCGGGTACGACGTCGAGGTCTTCGAGGCCCACCACCGCAACAAGGTCGATGCGCCGTCGGGCACCGCCTTGGCCATGGGCGAAACCATCGCCGCCGCCTGGGGCAAGAATCTCGACGACATCGCCGACTGGGCGCGACACGGCGACACCGGCGCGCGCGAGACCGGACACATCGGCTTTTCCGTCGTGCGCGGCGGCGATATCGTGGGCGACCACACCGTGTATTTCTGCGGCACGGGCGAACGCATCGAAATCACCCACCGCTCCAGCAGCCGCGCCACCTATGCCCAGGGCAGCCTGCGCGCCGCGCGCTACCTGGCACGCAAGGAATTCGGGCTGTTCGACATGCAGGACGTGCTCTCGGCCTGAGCCCCACCGCCCCCTGCAAGACCGTTGCACTGGCCATGCCCACGAAAGTGGGCATGGTTTCAGTTCACCGCAACGGGTTCCTGCTCCAGCAACACGCCGAATTTTTCCAGGACATCGTCCCGTATGGCGCCTGCCAGACGCTCGATGTCGGCGGCCGTGGCGCCCCCATGATTGACCAGCACCAGGGCCTGCCGCTCATGCACACCCACTGGGCCCATGCGGCGCCCTTTCCAGCCGGCACGATCGATCATCCAGCCCGCCGCCAGTTTGTAGCGCCCATCCGCCTGCGGATACGCCACGAGATCGGGATACTGCCGATTCAAAGATTCATGGCGCGCCTGACTGACCACGGGGTTCTTGAAAAAGCTGCCCGCATTGCCCAGGACCGCCGGATCCGGCAGCTTGCGCCGGCGAATGTCGCAGACGGCCTCGAACACCTGACGCGGCCCCAAGCCGCCCCCCGCCGTCTTCAACGCAGGATGATCGCGCAGGTCAGGGTACGACAGCACGGGAGCCCAGGGCTTGGGCAGACGCAAGCGGACGGACACGATCAGCCACCGCCCCATGGGCTCGCGCTTGAAGAAACTGTCGCGATAAGAAAACCCGCAATCCTCGGCCGGGAATTCCGTCAAACGGCGCTCCCGCAGATTCCACGCCGTCACGCTGTGCAGGCGTTGATCGAGCTCGACACCGTAGGCGCCGATATTCTGTACAGGAGCCGCGCCAACCGTACCGGGGATCAGCGCCAGATTTTCCAGGCCCGGCCACCCCTCTTCGATGCTGCGCGCAACAAGCCCGTGCCAGGACTCGCCCGCCTGCGCTTCAAGAATGATCTCGGACGATGACTCGCTGACGACATGCACACCGCGCGATTCCACCTTGATGACCAGGCCCGCCAGACTCTGGCCAAGCACGACGTTGCTGCCGCCGCCCAGAACAAAGAGGCGATCGTAGCGATCGGCCAAGGCGGACAGCTCGGCCAACTGCCGCGCAGAATCGAAACGGACCAGCGACGCCGCATGCGAAGGCAGATGCAGCGTGTTGCAGGAAGACAGGTCGTGAGCGGAAACGAGCAGCAAGGCGAAACCCTGAAATTCGGAAAACTACGTACTTATACAACATGCGTGACCGATGCACATGGCCACACACCATTTGACAGACCACCCCAATTTCATGCTATTATTTCGTTCTTCGCTTTTACAGCAAGCGATTTTGCAAGAGCGGTTCTTGGGAAGTGATTTCAAGGGCTGCAGCCGAAAAGTTTCAAAGCAGAAATTTTCAGCGACTTGCACAACAAAAAAATCTGCTGTATAATGCGAAGCTTCCCTGATGCAGGGAACGCGCAATAAGAAAGCGCAAAACGCGGGAATAGCTCAGTTGGTAGAGCGCAACCTTGCCAAGGTTGAGGTCGCGAGTTCGAGACTCGTTTCCCGCTCCAAATTCTAAAAAGGCCGAAAACACTGTTTTCGGCCTTTTGCTTTTCCGGCGGGATTTTTACATCGTTGTGCTGCGGGCCTCAATCCTGCGGCAGCAGATGGGGGTTCCAGACGATCTCCCAGAGATGGCCATCAGGGTCTTGAAAATAGCCGGCGTAGCCGCCCCAGAAGGTATCTTGAGCGGGCTTGACGATGACGGCGCCGGCATCGCGCGCTTGATGCATGACCGCGTCCGCCTCGGCTCTTGAAGCGACGTTGTGCCCAAGCGTGAATTCCGTCGCACTGTTCCCTGCCATGGGAAGCCCGGCATCGCGCGCGATGCTCTTGCGGGGCCAGACGGCCAGCTTCAAGCCTGACTGCAAATCAAAGAAGGCAACCGCGCCGTATTCGAATTCCTTGCCGACGATGCCTTCGGTCTTCAGGCCAAGGCCGTCACGGTAGAAATGAACGGCACGCTCCAGATCGTCGACGCCAAGGGTGATGACAGTGATGCGGGGTTTCATGGGTACGCACTCCGTGAGGCATGGCAGCGATTCAGACGCAACATGGCCATCTTATCCGCGATCAGGCGTTGAGGCCGAATGATCGGCGAAGGCATAAAGTCATTGCTGATTCCGCATGTAACACATATTGAACAGACTTGATATGCCCTGCTATTTGGTGGAAGCTTGACGCTAGGCTGTCGAGGGTTGGAACCGGCACTTCACTTGACGTATCGCAGGCCGACGCGACGATGGCGACAAGCGGCTTCGAGGGCGACCTGAAGATGGATATCCTGGCGACGCAGTCCCTGACGCGCCGCTTCGGCAACATACTGGCCGTTGACCGCGCAACGCTGTCGGTGCCGGAGGGCGAGGTATTCGGCTTGCTTGGCCGCAACGCCGCCGGCAAGAGCACGCTGATCAAAATGCTGACCACGCTGCTGCCCCCGACTTCGGGCAGCGCAACGGTGGCCGGCTTCGATATCGTGCGCCAGGCCGCCCAGGTACGCCGTGTCATCGGCTACGTTCCGCAAGCCTTGTCGGCCGACGGCGAACTGACCGGGTATGAGAATCTGGACATCTTCGCGCGGCTCTACGACATTCCGCGCAGCACACGAAAGGCGCGCATCCAGGAAGGGCTCGCGTTCATGGACTTGAACGATGCCGCCGATCGTCTGGTGAGCACCTATTCGGGCGGCATGATACGGCGCCTGGAAATTGCGCAGTCGATGCTGCATCGGCCGCGGCTCCTCTTCCTGGACGAACCGACCGTCGGGCTGGATCCCGTCGCCCGCGAGACGGTATGGCGACATATCGAGCAGTTGCGCAGCAGCTTTGGCATGACGATCTTTCTCACCACGCACTACATGGACGAGGCCGAAAAGCTCTGCAGCCGGGTCGCCATCATGCGCCGCGGCGCGATCGTCGTTGCAGGCACTCTGGATGAGTTGTACGCGGACATGGCCAGGCAAGGCCATCCGGAGGCGACGCTTGAGGACGTGTTTGCCCGCTATACCGACGACAAGCTGGAGAGCGAGGGAGGCTATCGTGAAACCGCCGATACCCGACGCACCGCCAAACGCCTCGGTTGACATGGCCCCCAAGGGGGGCTGGCCGCCTTGGCTCGCCGCCGCCTTCCGTTATCTGGCTAAAGTGTTCGCCATTGCCGAGATGGAAACACGCAAGCTGCGCCACGACCCGACGGAATTGCTGACACGCGCGATCCAGCCGATGCTGTGGCTGGTCGTGTTCGGCCAGGTGTTTGCGCGCAGCCACCGGCAACCTCGACTATGTGGACTTCCTCGCGCCCGGCGTACTGGCGCAGAGCGTTCTGTTCGTCGCGATCTTTTATGGCATTTCCGTCATCTGGGAGCGCGACCTGGGCATCGTGCCGAAGTTTCTCGTGAGTCCGACGCCCCGCACCGCGCTGGTGCTGGGCAAGGCAATATCGGCCGGCGTGCGCGCACTGTCGCAAGCGGCGATCGTCTATCTGCTTGCCTTGGTGCTGGGCGTCAAGATGCAGTGGCAACTCGGGGCCATCGTTGGCGTGATCGGGCTGGTGCTGCTGGGGGCGGCACTGTTCTCCACGTTCTCGCTGATCATTGCGTGCATCGTCAAGACCCGCGAACGCTTCATGGGCATCGGCCAGGTCCTGACGATGCCCCTGTTTTTCGCCAGCAACGCCATCTACCCGACGTCGATCATGCCCGTCTGGCTGCAATGGGTGGCTCATGTGAACCCACTGACCTACGAGGTCGATGGCTTGCGCACACTGATGCTGGCCGGCGGCGCCAGCGTACTCGGGCTGGCGCTCGACTTCACTGTGCTTGCCGTCACGCTTGCCATCCTTGTCATGATTGCCGGCTGGCTTTATCCGCGCATCGCAACCTGAAGCCGTCGCGACCTGCCACGCTCCGCAATGGATGGCGGGGCAAGGCCGCTATCCAGCGCCTCACACCTTCCTGACCCGCACCGGCAAGCCCTGCCGCACCACCGCGCCCGACACCCAGTCGATCCAGACATTGTCCTTGCCAGGGCGCGTCGGATCGGCAAAGCCCAGGCGGTTGAGGTTGACGCCCTGGCCGTGCTGGGGGTTGGCGGCGGTGGGCGTGCCGTCCACGATGTGCGAGACCGTGCCCAATTGCGTGTGCCCATAGCCGTGCTCGATGGCGACCGCCCCCTGGGCGATACCGGCACGAACCAGGGCCACGCCTTGCAGCGCGCCGCCGGGCGTGGACAGTTCGATGCGCTCGCCGTTGGCGATGCCCAGCCTGGCCGCATCGTCCTTGTTCAGGCTGATGGGGTTGTGCGGATGCACCTGGCGAAGGCGCGACGCGGCGATGGACATCGAACTCATCAGGTTGGACTTGTAGGAGGTCATGCTCAAAGGCCAATCCTGTTCGCTGAACACATCGCGCATGGCCTGGCCGTCGGCAAGCCGCGTCGGATACCAGGTGGGGCAGCCGCTGTAGCGTTCGCCGGTCATGGAGTGGCGCATCCGGGCCAGGCCCTCGTGCCAGAAGGTGGCGGGGAACTTCGCCTGCAGCTTGAGCTGCTCGCCCTTCCAGGCGTCGTCCACCTTGTCGAAACGGCCGCCGCGGCTCATCACCATGGCCACGCGGCGCACCTCCTCGGGCTTGAGGCGCTTTTGCACCTCGGGCATCCAGCGTGTCAGGCCCGTGATGGCGATGTCGTCGTCGCTGGCTTCCGGGACGGGTTTGCCGGCCTGGTAGGCGATATTGCACATGCCGCGCAGGTAGAAGTCCTCCGAGCACTCCAGATCGAGCGGCTCGCCATCCTTGGTGCTCATGGCGTTCTTGCCGAAGCCGGGAAGATTCAACTGCTTCGCCACGGCGAAGATGAAGGTCTCAAAGCTCACGGGCCGGCCGTCGGCGGTCTTGTCGGTGGCGGCCTCCACCGTGGGCCAGCGCACGGTGCTGCTCTTGGCGACGACATCGGCCCACGGGGCGCCGATGCCCCAGCTTTCATACGTCACCGTGTCCGGCACGATGTAGTCGGCCAGGGCCGAGGTCTCATTGATGAACGGGTCCACCGACACGAACAGCGGCAGCTTCTTCGGATCTTTCAGGGACGCGGCCAGCGCATTCTCGAACCCGCAGATCGAATAGATGGGGTTGCTCATGTGGTTGATCCACGCCTTGACCGGGTAGGGATAGCCCGCCAGGCCCGAGGCCAGCATTTCGCTCGACAAGCCGCCGGGCGCGGGATACCACGGCGCCTTGGCTGGATAGGGATTCTGGCCGGCCTCTTTCTTGCGCTTGAACTCGCTGGTCTTTTCGTACGGAAAGCGCGTGCGCGACAAGGCCACGCCTTTGGGCTTCACGGCGCCCTTGAACTGCGCGAAGTTGTAGCGCGGACCAGGTCCGAAGGGACCGAACGGGCCGGCATCCATCACCCAGCCGCCGCGCACATTCAGGTTTCCGATCAGGTTGTTGAGCATGGCGATGGCATAGGCGGTGTAGAAGCCCGCGCCGTTCATGGTTCCGCCGTGCGAATTGGCCACGGCGCGCTTGCCATGGCTGGTGAACTCGCGCGCCAGATCCTCGATCTCTTTGACCGGCACCCCGCACAGGTCGGAATACTCCTGCAAAGTCTTGCGGCGCGCTTCGTCGCGCAGTTTCACAAAGGCCGTGCAGACAGCGATGGGCCTGGGCTCTTCGGCCGCATTCGCCGCCTTGACGGGAGTGAACGCGCGCTCCACGATCAGCTCGGCGGGCTCGGCCACGGTGTGGGGAACGAGCACGCCGTCCGCGTTCTGCACAATGAAGACATCTTCCGCCGGCGTCTTTGCATCGATCGGTTCCGGCATGGGCATACCAAGGTCAGCGCCCCGCAGGAACTGGCCATAGCGGGGATGCTCGGGGTCGTTGATCAGCAGATGGGTGGCATTGCTCCATGAGGCCTCGCCCGCGGCCGCCATGGCGGCGGGACCGGGCTGGGTGAGGAACTTCTTGTCGTAGCGTTCGTTGTCGATGATCCAGCGGATCAGGCCCATCGCCAGCGCCAGGTCGGTGCCCGGCTTGACGGGCAGCCAGCGGTTGTTGTCGCCGGCCGCATGGCTGGACGACGTCGGCAGCATGGGCGAGACGACCACATAGCGGTAGGTGTTCTCGGCGCGGGAACGCGCTTCGGACAACTCGCGGCCCATGCGCTGGAAGGGGTTGCCAGATTGCGCGGGCGAGGTGCCGATGAACAGACCGAAGCGTGAGTTCTTCCAGTCCGGCTTGCCGTGCGGCATGCCGACCAGATCACCCAGCGCGGCGCCCGTTCCCACGCGATAGGTCTGGCCGCAGTAGGAGCCGTGGTTGGACACATTGACCGTGCCGAACGCCTGCTTGGCGAAGCGATTGATCAGCGGCGTGCGGCCTTCGTTGGCGGAATCCGTCACCAGGAGCTGGTTGGATTTTGGACCATATTCGGGGTTCTGCGGATCGATCAGCGTTTCCACGTCGCGAATCGCCCGCAGGCCGTCCACATGGCCTTCGCCGAACAGGTCGCCGCCCTCGCAGATTTCCTTGACCAGCTCTTCCAGCGTGATGCGCTTCCACTGGCCGGAGCCGCGCGGCCCCACACGCTTGAGTGGGGTCAGCACGCGGTGGGCGGCCTTCTGGTGCTCCAGCATGGCCGAGCCGCGCGCGCAGCTGGTGGCGCGGCCTTCCAGGCCATTGTCGCCGCCCAGCATGGCATAGACCTCGCGCACCGGCGTTTCCATGGCGGCGGGATGGGTGGTGGCCAGGGGGTGGTATGGGTTGCCCGCAATGCGGATGATCTCGTTTCGCTCGGTATCGACGCGCACGCGCACGCCGCACTGCGTCCAGCATCCCAAACAGCTCGAAGGGCTGACCACTTGACCAGGCTGGGTCGTCAGCGTGCCCGTGACGGGATCGATCCGGAATTCGGGCGTCAGGGAATTGCCCCGTGTGGCGCTCTTGGTCTCCTTGCCGGAGGTGCCGGTGACCAGCCCCTTGGCGCCCTTGACGACGGTTTCGCCATAGCCTGCGGCAAACGCGGCCAAACCGCCTGCCGCCGCGCCCCCGCGCAAAAGCATGCGGCGACGGGATACGTCAGGGGTATCTTGCTGTGGGACGGAGTGCTTCTTTTTGTCAGTCATGATCTGCTCTTTCAAGGCTGGCGCGGCGTGGGGCGCCCATAGTCAGGATGGCGACCAGCGCGACGCACAGGCCGGCCACGCCCGCCATGCCCAGGAGGCCATCGCCCCCCAGAGGCATGTGGTACAGGTACAGGCCGGCTCCGTACTTGGGCACGCCCTGCACACCCATGAACAGCGCCCAGCGGAAGGCCCAGGCGCTGCCCGCCAGCCCCAGGCCCAGCGCCAGGGTATAGCCTTTGGAGCCCAGACGATGGCGGCCGCGCAACAGCGCGCCCACGACAGCCACGCCGAACACGGCGGAACCCGCCATGGTCAGACGCCAGACCGGGAAGTCGACCCACAAGCGTCTTGCGGCCTCGAACGATGGGCTGCCGCCACCCATGCCCGTCAACGCCCATGCCAGAGCCACGAGCACCAGGGCGCCGGCCAGCGCCAGGCCCAGGGTGCGCAACACCTGAAGCGCCGGTACGCCGGGACGCAGCCGGGCGGGCAGGAAGCGCTCGAACACCAGGGTCACGCCCACGGTGGCGAGCCAGCCGGTCAGGGCCAGATTGACCGGGACCCACAGGGTGTTCCACAAGGGCCGCGAGCGCACGACCATGATTTCCGCGCCGGTATAGATGGAAATCGTCAGCGCCGACACCACGAGCAGTGGCGAGATGAGGCGCATCCAACGTGTCTTGCCCAGCCACCAGCAGGCGCACATGGCCACCGACAACCCGACGAACACGGGCAGCAGCAAGGCGCCGACCGACATCCACGACCAGGGCGTGAAATGCGCGTAGAAGTGCCAGAAGCGGGCGGGCTGGTGCAGGTCGGCCAGCAGCGACACCGGCGCAGCCATCGCGCTCACCGCCAGAGTCAGCACCGCCGCGGGCAGCAGGCGCCGGCGGGCGCTGCCTTCGGGGCCCCAGACACAGCCGGACACGAGCAGCGCGGCCCCTGTGGCCACGCCAACCAGGAAGAAATACTGGACAGCCCAGGGCAGCCAGGCCGCCTCGTAGGCGGGGGTCAGCAATTCAATGATGCGCATGGTGCCGCTCCCGTTCACAGATGCTCGGCCACCAGGCGCACAGTGGCCTGGCCGTCCACGCCGTCGACGAACTCGTCGGGCAGGCCGATATAGAACACATGGGGCCGGGTGTTCATGCCCGGCTTGAGCACCTTGATGTCGTCCTTGTGCTCGGCGATGCGCCGGTTGATCTCGCTGCCCTGGTCATTCAGGTCGCCGATCACGCGCGCGCCGCCCACACAGCTTTCCACGCAGGCGGGCAACAGGCCGGCTTCCAGCCGGTGCTCGCAGAACGTGCACTTGTCGGCGGTCTGTGTTTCGTGATTGATGAAGCGGGCGTCATAGGGACAGGCCTGCACGCAGTAGCCGCAACCCACGCAACGCTCGTTGTCCACCAACACGATGCCGTCGACGCGCTGGAAGGTCGCTTGCACCGGGCACACGGGCACGCAAGGCGGGTTGTCGCAGTGGTTGCACAGTCGCGGCAGACTGACCATGGCGGGCGCGCTGCCGTCCGGCTTGTCCACCTCGTACTGCAATACGGTGGTGCGGAACTGGCCGATGGGCGGCTGGTTCTCCACCGAGCAACTGACCGTACAGGCCTGGCAGCCAATGCATTTGCGCATGTCGACCAGCATGCCATAGCGCTTGCCCTCCATGCCGGGACGGCGCGGGGGCTGGAAGGCGGGGCCGCCCGGTATCGTCGCCTGCGCGGTGCCGGCAAGACCGAAGCTGGTCGCCAGCGCCACAAGGTCTTGCAGAAAGCTGCGCTTGCTGCGGGATGGGGGCTGCACTGCGTGAGGGGAGTTGGTTTCCGCCATTCTGAAAATCCATTGACTTGCCAGTCCTAGGATTTTCACTTATTTACAAATCGATCGAATTGACTTTCATCAACCGGAAACCGCTCCGACCTTTCTTGACTGCTCGTTGCGGTAAAGACGCTCGAGCGGCTGCGCGCCGTACTTGGTGGACAAGGCCTCGAAAAAATGGGGCTCCACATCGCGCACATAGGAGACCAGGCCGCAAAGACGGGGGACATCGGCGACATCCAGCTTGCCACAAGCATAAAGATGGACTTGCGTCCTGATCGAACGCTTCAAGTCCCTGCCCACTGACAGATGGCGGTCGGGGGTGAGCGTCAGCCCGGTGACCACCCGCTTCAGTTTCTTCGACACGTTCAGACTCTTGGCTTCGTTGAAACGCAGCTTGGGCGCGTGACGGGCGAATATTTCCCGGACTTTCCGCTCTGCCCGGTTGAGGACATCCTTCTCGCGGCTGGACACATAAATATCGTCGGCGTATCGCGAATAGATACACTCAAGATCGGCGCAGGCGGTCGCGGCCGCCCCATCGGCATCGAACAGGACGGCGTTGGAAAGTGCCGGGGAAGACGGCGCGCCGATGCTCAACGCCAGACTGCGGTCCGCCTTGCTGTACCGGCACACTACCCGCATCACCGCCGCGACCGCCTCAGGATCCAGGGCCAACCTGCCTTGTTCGGAGTGCTCGAGCAAGAACCGCGAAAGCCAGGCGTGATCGATCGATGGAAAGAAATCCTTGAAATCCAGGCGTAGCAGAAAATTCGAATGGATATGCAGCTTGGCATGATCCCGGATTCCGCGGCCTGTGCGATAGGAGTACACCGAATCATGCACGGGCAAGTCGGCAAGGAACTCGGACACCAGCCAACGTTGCAAGGCCTTCAGCCTTGGCGCGGGATGATAGATGTCGCGCTTGCCGCCGGTGCGTTTGTCGATCTGATAATGCTTGTACTGGTATGGCGCGCGCTTCAGAAGGGCCTCGATGTCTTCGGGCGCCGCACGCAAGAGCCGGCCCCAGTCCTCGATCAGTTGATTCCGGGATCTCATCGCTGCACCTCGTCCAGCGTCCGGAGCACATCGGGGTCGAATCGCTCGAACGCCCGTCGCCATGCCGCCTTGACGGACAGGTTCTCCTGGGACGGCTGATCGAAAAATGAAGCCTGACGCGGCCTGGCGAACAGTTCGCCGTCGCCGTTGCGCACGATCCGCCCCGCCGCAACGAGCAGCGAAAGCTGCAGCCGGAGCTTGGACACATCGTAGTGCTCGAATATGAGCCCGATCGCGTGCTGCAGATCGGCCTCATTCACCGCCCCGACCAGATCGACGATTTCATCGATCAGCGCCAGCTGCTGGCGCGAATCATAGTCTTTCCAGGGCTTGCGCTTAAACCGCTGGCGATAGGCCCGCTTGTGGGCGCGCTCGCCAAGCAGCGCATGGACGATGTGGTCCATCTGCACCGCGGAGGGATCGGCAACCGTCATGAGCGGGGGATCGAAGATGCTTCGGCGGGAAATGGCACGGATGGGGCCGAGCGCGATGAAAGGATGGTCCCGATGTTCGGCGGGCATCACGACCAGGCACTTCCTGGAAATCTCGTCGTGCGCCGAAAAATACCCCAGTTCGGTGAATGACGCCGGGCTCTCGGCAAAGATCAGGACACTATCGACCGTCTCGGCCATGAGCCTCACGAACGCGGGGCTGTTCGGGCCGCGCCCCTGCGCCAGCCTGAGCCATTCACTGGCCAGGGCTTCCGCCCGGAGGCAACTGATCCGGTGGTCGCGGCTGGCTTCAAGGTGTTTGAGAAACGACGAGCGAAGGCTCCGCTCGCCGGAAGCACCGCACACAAGGCAAAGGTGGGTGTTTCTTGCGAAAAAGAGATCTTCACGAGAGAAGTAGCGCAGCAACTTCTCTCGATGTGGATCGAAGGCAGCATTATTCCGAATAATCTGCACGTCAGAGCCACCTACTGGAACGAGGCGAATCCCTCGGGGGGCGTCGCTAGGCGAACCCCGGGGGATTTGCCGCGACGATATCGTTCAATGCCAATCGGCCTGGCTGTACACCCGGCACAGAACCCTGATGCGGTTCAGCTAAGTGGCATACCTTAGTATATATATGTCAAGCAATGGAAACAAGGACGGACGGCTGGGCCATTTGTCTGACCTGCGGCCCCTTTGCGTGCCACCGGCCGACCCGCTCAACTCATAACATGTCGGCGATCTGGGACAACACCAGCTCAGTCGCCGCTTCGCCCTGCTCGATGGCTTGCGCGGCGCGGTTGAAATCCATCGCGCTGATGTCGGACAGCCGCGGACGAATGATGACGTCGGCAGGCTCGCCTGCAAGGCGGCTTTGCGTGATCCGGACCTGCATGATGTTGAGGCTGGTCGTGAGCACCCCCAGCATCGAGGGCCCATCACTGCGAGGCGCGATGGTCGCCTTGGACTCGGGCTGACTGCGGGAACGCCGGCCGATCAGATCCCAGTTCAAATCGACGGCAATCACCACGTCGGCCCCCATGGCGCGGCACAGCGACACCGGGACGGGGTTCACCAGCCCCCCGTCCACCAGCAGGCGATCGCCATAGCGGGCCGGCGTGAAGAGCCCCGGCAAAGCGATGGACGCGCGCACCGCATCGATCACCGAGCCCTGGCGCAGCCACACTTCGCGGCCGGTCTCGAGTTCGGTCGCCACACAGGCAAACGGCTGGGCGAGCTTCTCGATGCCCTCGTCGACAAAATGACGGCGGAAAAAATCCAGCAAACGCCTGCCTTCGATCAAGCCTCCCGACATCCGGATATCCATGAGCGCCAGGATGCCCTGCCAATCGAGCTTGCGCACCCATTTCTCCAGCCATTCGAGGTGCCCCGCGGCCTGGACGGCGCCGACCAGCGCGCCGATCGAGGTTCCGCAGACGATGTCGGGCGAATAGCCCGCGCGCTGCAGGCTTTTGATGACGCCGATATGGCTCCAGCCACGGGCTGAACCGCTGCCCAAGGCAAGACCGATCCGGGGACGATTGTTCGATGGCATCGGCATTGGCTCCGTGTCGCTATTTCGGTTGGGTTTCCGGACTGGAGGCCGAGTCCGGATCTGCGTCGCCGCAGTCCTCGCAGACATGCCTGGCCATATCGAGCAGCATGCCGCTGACGTGATGATCCGCCAGCTCGTAGAACACCTGGCGGGAACGGCGCGTGCCGCGCACCAGGCGCGCGGCCCGGAGCAGGCGCAAATGATGGCTGACCAGGGTTTGGGAAAGCTCGAGATGGCGGGCGATGTCGCCGACCGATTTCGGGCCCGACAGGCAGTAAAGGACGACCCGCAGCCGGTTGGGGTCGCCCAGAAGGCGGAACATGTCGGCCAGTTGAACCGTCACACTGGCATTCAGCATGGCGAGCGCGCTCAATGGACGTGCTCCGCCGAGCCGTCCGCCAACATAGCAGAGGTGTGCGCCAGGCTGCACGCATCGGCGTGCTCTTCCCGCCAGTCGATCGCCACGGTGACGTGCTCAATGTGGAAATGGGCAGACAGCTCGCGCTCGATCGCGCGCACGACCGAGCGCGCCCGGGATTCATCCGCCAGACGCACATGCAGGGTGGCCAGGGTCCGGCCCGAAGTGATCATCCAGACATGAACGTGACTGACCCCCTCGACGCCGGGCACCGAAGCCTGAAGATGTCGCGCAATGGCCTCCGGCGCCGCGTTGGCCGGAGCGCCCTCGAGCAGGATGTGCAGAGATTCCGCAAGCAGCTTCCAGGCGCTGCGCAGGATCAACAGGGACACAAGCACCGAAAGAATCGGGTCTATCGGCGTCCATTGCGTGAAATGGATGACGATGGCGGCCCCCACGGCCCCGAGCGAGCCCAGCAGGTCGCCCATGACATGCAGCACCGCACCCTTGATGTTGACGTGATCGCTGTCGCCGCGCATCAACATCCACAGGACGAGGACATTGACCAGCAGCCCCACCACCGCCACACCCAGCATGGGTCCCGCCAGGATGGTCTGTGGCTTCTGAAACCGCCCCCAGGCCTCCACGCAGATCCAGAGGACGATGGCGAACAGGGAAAGCGCATTCAGAAAGCCCGCCACGACCTCGAAACGCAGGTATCCGAATGTGCGCCTGGCATCGGCCGCCCGCCGGCCAAAGCGGAACGCCGCATAGGCCAGGGCCAGGCCGGCGGCATCGGCCAGCATGTGCCCCGCATCGGCGATCAGGGCCAGCGAACCGGACAGCACCCCGCCCGCCACCTCCACGAGCATGAAGCTGAAGATCAGGAGGAAGGAAAGCAGCACCTTGCGTTCATTCGCGCTTGTCACGGTCGGCACATGCGAATGATCATGGTGATCGGAATGGTCGTGATGCGCGTGATGCGAGTGCGAGTCGTGCGGATGAGCCATTTTTACTTGAGCGGCAAACTAAAACATGAACACATGTTCATATGTTAGTTTTGGCATCGACCACCGTCAATCATTTTTTTCAGAAGGTCAAAGGCCGGACATCCCGGGCATCCTGCCCCAGCAGCTCCCGCACGGCGCGTCGCAGGTGCTCGGGCGCGGCGCTGGTCCAGTACACGATGGCATCGCCTGTTGACTCATCTGCCGGCAAACGAAGGGCGGAGATGCGGCGGCGAACCTGCGCCGCCACCGCGGAAGAGGGGTCGATGATGGTCATGGACGAAGGCGTGACCGTGCGCAGACTGTCCATCAGGAAGGGGTAATGGGTGCAGCCGAGCACGAGGACATCGGCGCCCGCCTCCAGCGCAGGCGCCAGCAGCCGGCCAAGATCGGCCCGCAAGCCGCTGGATGCGAGATCCAGGGCCTCGACGCGATCGGCGAGCCCTGGGCAAGGAATGACGTGCACATCCACCCCTTGCGCGAACTGCGTGCACAATCGGCGCAGCGTGTCGCTTCGAGCCGTCGTGCTCGTTGCCATCAAGGCGATGGCGCCGCTTTTCGTGAGCGCCGCCGCCGGCTTGATGGCCGGCTCGATGGCGATGATGGGCACATCGAACCGGCGGCGCAGGGCCGACACGGCCACCATGGTCACCGTGTTGCACGCGATGACGACCGCCTTGCAGCCCTGCCCGACCAGGAACTCCACGATCTGCGTGGCGCGCTGCAAGATCCACTCGACTGGCCGATCGCCATAGGGCGCCTTGGCGGAATCGGCCACATAAATGAACGATTCATGCGGCAATTCGGCGACACTGGCCCGCAACAGCGACAAACCGCCTATGCCGGAATCGAATATCCCGATGGGACCGCGAATGCCCCCCTCGCGCACGACAAACCTCGAATGAACGACAAAACGGCAATTATCCCACTTCGGAATCGTTCATGCGGCGAAGTCGCAGACCTGGGCATGCAGCAAAGGCCCTTCCTTGATCCACACCCTCGCCCCTGCGCCGGCGGCCTGCGCCTGGAAGCGCTCGCCCGCAGGCAGCCTCAGCCAGGCGTGGCGATCCAGCGTGCAGCCCTCCCACTGGATCGCCCCATCGAGCAGGAACAATTCCAGGCCCTGCGGATTGGGCAGCATCCGTGTTCCGCCCGCCGGCCAGTCCTCGAACCGCACCTGTTCATCGTGGCCTTCATACAGCAGCGTGCAATGGCCCCCGCCCGGCAAGTCGGCGCGCTCGCCCTCGCCCGGAAGCCGCACGACGCGGGTGCGATCGTCGCGGTGGAACTGCCACAGCTTGACGAAGATCACGCAACCCGGGTCCGTCCCCGGCGAATGCCCCGAGCCGGGCGGGTTGCGCACATAGCTTCCGGCGGGATAACTGCCGTGCTCGTCCTGGAACACCCCATCGAGCACGACGAACTCTTCCCCGCCCGGATGGCGATGGCCGGTGAAATGACTATCCGGCGCATAACGCACGATGGAAGTCGCCCTGGCCTTCTCGCCGCCCAAGCGGAACAGCATGCGCCGGTCGACACCCGCCACCGGGCTGGGCACCCAATCCAGCTCGCCGGCCCGCAGCATCACCCGCTCTGACAGATCATCGTTCAGTCTCATCACTTCTTCCAACCCAAGGCACGAACAGGAAAACTCGTGTAGAATAGCGTGCTTTGCAGCATCGGCGCGATGGCAGAGTGGTTATGCAGCGGATTGCAAATCCGTGTACCCCGGTTCGATTCCGAGTCGCGCCTCCAGATTTCACAAAAGCCCGCTCATCAGCGGGCTTTTTGTCGTGCGCACGGCAGCCTTAGCCATTCGGTATACAACGATACCCTTTCTGCTCATGAACATCAGCGGCGCCTCATTGAGAACCTGGGCAAAACGAATCAAACGCGATGGCGTTACGCTTTGGTTTGCCGGCAAGCATCCTCGGACACCCTGGTATGCCAAAGCGCTCGGGCTCTTCGTTGTGGCCTACGCCCTGAGCCCCATTGATTTGATTCCCGATTTCATCCCGATACTTGGCTATTTGGATGACGTCATTCTGCTGCCCGTCCTGATCTGGCTGACCATCAAGCTGTTGCCGCCCGACGTGCTGGCCGAATGCCGCGCCCAGGCCGAGGAATGGATGCGATCGGCAGGCGCCAAGCTGAAAAGCCGATTCGGGGCGGTGCTGATCGTGACCCTATGGCTGGCAATCGGCACCGCATTGTGGTTCTGGCTCAACCCCTGGCAATGAGGCCCAGCTGAACCAGGGCTGTCAGATCCATGAAATACTGGCTGCGGCGCAGCACTTCGGCTGCCGGAAGACGATAACGGTCCTCCAGCCACTCGGGGTGCTGCTGCAAACGCTGCGCGAAAGGCTCAAGGATGCTGCGCCAGTCACCGTCGGTGGAGAGCGCCTGGATGAACTGTCGGAACGTGTCGGGTTCCGTCACCGCCATCAGGGCCGCATCGGCTCTGTCCACAGGCCGCATTTCCATCTGGCCCGAGGTGTAGCGAACGGCAGCGTGGTGCTCCACGGCCCCGTCCGGCAAAGTGCGCGACGGCTGCTCAACGCGAAGATCGCGCTGGATATTTGCCGCCGAGGCCAGGCTGACACCTTCTTCCATAGCGGGCGCACGCGACCCCAGGTCATTCAGATTTGGCAGGATGACAGACGAAATGGTAGACATGATGGCGCCCGCAACTAAGAATAATGGCCTGATTTACGGGTGGCAGGCAATGTTCTTTAGAGACGGGGTACAGGTTCTTGGTTCATGCCCTATCGCAACAGCCTCAACCCCGTCCGGCGGACAAACTCGTCGTAGCGGATCGGCGGCCCGGCCTTTGCGTCCGGGCTGTTTTCCTGCCAGTGCACCCAAGAGCGCCCCGTCGTCGCATCATGGACAAGCTTAAACAGGTGGCCGGGCACGGACACCCTTCCCGCTCCAATCGCCGTCGGCTTACCGTCATAGACCGGCCCGGTAAAGACGAACACATCGCCCTTGGCGCGCATCACATACTTGCGCGTGTCGCTTTCGATCTTGCTCCAGGCGCCCGCATTATGGCGCTGGTCCTGCGGCACCATGTTGGCCAGGCTGAAGCTCTGCGCCATCGCCTCCGGACTGGCCATGTCGCCCGCCGGCGCCATGTGCCCACGCGAATATCCAGAGCCGCGGTAATCCGTGAGTTCGGCACGCTCCGCGCGGGGCAGTCGAGCGTCCGCATAGAACTTGTCGGCGCGCCCGACTTCGCCGGCCCGCCGCAGCAACTCGCGATTGAGCCGCTGCGCCACAAAAACCGGCGTCTTGGTCTGGCCGCTGTGCAGGACGGCGAAGGCCGAAAAGCACAGCTCGCGCAGCGACGGGCCGGCCGGAACCAGAGGCGGCATTCCGCCCGGGAAAAACTGGGGACATTGAGAGAAGCGAGTTTGTAGCGTTGCGCCGATGGGTGCGGCGCGTGGCACGGCCGCCTGTGCCTGGCCCGGCCACCCCAGTTGCGTCGCCAGTGGGCCCAGCGAAATCCCGTCCCGCCATTGGGGATTCAGGAAATAGCTTGCGATGCCGAAGCTGGTGATGGCCGACGCGATGAGCGTCTTGATGGAAAACCTGTTGGATCGTGACCTGGAGGAACGTTTTCTTGATGCTGACTTCTTCGAACGACTCATACGACGGAGGCTTGAATGCTACAAATGGCCGCCTTTGTGCGGCGGCACAATTGTAAGCGCCCCTCGAGAGCCCTTCGTCCGTGCCACCCCAGGTCATTGGGCCATCGGGCGTGCCCGGACCCGAGGCCGACTCAGTCGGCCAGGTCGCGCAATATGCCCAGCAGGCACTCGCCGCCTTCGGTCAGGGGCTTGTGGCGCAGGCGTGTGAAGCAGGTGTTGTAGACGGCATTGGCCGTGACGATGGGCAGGGCCGCCAGGCCCGAGCGGGCCTTGAAGTGGCGCGCGACCTCTTGCGGAAAGAAGCAGGCGGCGCGCATGTCGTGCAGCAGGCCGACATTGAAGGACGGCGACACCGATTCGATGTAGTTGTCGGGAAACGCGACGCCCTGCTGCTGGAAGATCGCCTCGATGGGCTCGCGCAGCAATGACCCCACCGGGGGCAGGATCCAGGTGAAGCCCCGGCGCTCCAGCGAGCTGAGGTTGGGCCGGCTCTTGCCCGGAAAGCTGGATTCCATGTTGGCGCTGGAAATCATGGCCACCAGGCTGTCCTCGTAGATCACCTCGGACTCGAGATCCTGGGTCTGGGCCGTGACGGGCATGAAGCCCACGATCACGTCGATCTGCTCGGAAAACAGCATGGGGCGCAGGGTTTCTATCGTGCCCTCCTGCACCGCCACGGTGGTCAGCGGCGAACGCTGCTTGAGCCGCGCGACCACCTGGGGCATCAGCATCAGCGACGTTCCGGGCAGCATCCCGATGCGCAGGAGATCCCGCGCCCCGTAGGAAATCATGTTGAGTTCGTCGCGCGTCTTGCGCAACTGGGTGAGCATGATGCGGGCATGCCGCACCAGGCACTCACCATGCGGGGTCGGGACGATGCCCTTGGTCGTGCGCTCGAACAACTTCAGGCCCAGGCCTTCTTCCATCTCGGACAAGGCCTTGCTGATCGCGGGCTGTGTGACGTTGAGGTACTGGGCGGCACGGCTGACGCTCTTGAAGTCGTCCAGTGCCGCCAGCAACTGGAAATGACGCGGCTTGAGATTGCTGCGTATGTACCAGTCGAGCTTGGCCATGTGAATCCCTGTGTCAGGCGATCGCAGGCACAGGCTGGCAATCGGCCATTCGGTTCTCGGGGGCGACGTAGCGGCGAGCGCTGCGGGCCGGGTTGATGATGAGGCAGCCCAGCAGGCCGAACACGATCAGCAACGCGCCGGCGAACATGTAGCCGTTGCCATATCCTACCGCAATATTGGCCTTGCCCGCGGCGCCGACGAACCAGCCTGTCACGGTAGGAGCGATCAGGCCGGCCGTGGTGCCCAGCGAGCTGTTGATGGCCAGCAAGGCGGCGCGCTGACGGGCCGGCGCAAACTCACCGATGATCGCCGGTCCGATGCAGAAGGCAATATTGGGCAAGGCGCAACCGATGGCCAGCAGAATGATCTTGCCGACCGTGGGCAAGGGCAGCAGGATGGACAGGATCAGGCTGACGCCGCCCAGCGCGATCAGGCCGCTCATCAGCACCCCACGGGACACCCGCGAAGAGACGCCGCACTTGGTCAGCAGATGCTGCGAAAGCCAGGAACCGCCCAACTGGAAGGGAATGTTCGCCCCCACGATGACGGCGATCAGCCACCCCATGTCGACCGTCACATAGCCCAGCCCCTGCTGCAGATAAGGCGGCAGCCAGGTCAGGCCGACCGTCAGGATCCAGAAGGCCGCGAAGGTCGCCAGCATGGTTCCGATCAGGGAGGGGTCGCGGATGAGGCGCGCATACGGCACCAGGGGGCCCGATTCGGCGGCGGGTTCGGCGGCCTTCGGCGCAGCGGCGGTTTTGGCAGCGGGAGCCGCCTCGCCATACCGGCCTTCGCGACCGACGATCAGCCACAGAATGCACCAGATGACGCCGACGGCACCGCAGGCGATGAAGGCGGCATGCCAGGAATACTTGGCAATCAGATGCGTCAGCAACGGCGCGGTGATGATCACCCCGACCGGCGCGCCCTGCGACAGGATGGCCGTGGGCAGCGTACGCCGGTCATTGGGGAACCACTTGTACGTCGCATGCACGGCAATGGGGTAGGCCGGGCCTTCGGCGGCGCCCAGCAGCACGCGGGACAGCACCAGAACCGGCACGGAGGGCCAGAACACGACCGGGAACTGCGTCACCGCCCAGATGGCCGCCAGGCCGAACAGGATGTATTTGGACTTGACGCGGTTGGCCAGGAAGCCCACCGCTACGCCCGACAGCGAATACAGCAGGAAGAATGAGCTGGCGATATAGCCGAACTCCTGCGGTGTCAGGCCCACATCCTTCATGAGCGGCACGCCCACCAGGCCAAGCACGGCCTTGTCGGCAAAGTTCACGACCATGAACACGAACAGCATGAACACGACCGCATATTTTCTGAATTCGGTTTTCAATTGTCTCTCCTGCAAACGATAGTCTCGAGCCTGATCGGGCTGCCGATCACCACACTCCGATTTTCATGTCCAGCTTCTTCCAGCCTTCGGTTCCTCTTTCGACGCTCGCATCGTCGATTCCCGGGCGGTACTTCAGGCCGACGTGCCAATCATGCAGGCGGCGCTCCATCTCATTGCGCACCGCTTCATGGCCGGCATCCTGCCCAAGGTCGTTGAGCTCCTGAGGGTCCTTGCGCATGTCGAACAATTGAGGGCGCAAGCCCAGGTACTTCACGTATTTCCAGTCGCGGGTCCGCACCATCCAGGCATAACACTCATCCGGCTTGCGTCCCATGTGGAGCCGCGCATCGCGGAAGGAATAATCCAGCTCGCAGAAGACCGCCTCGCGCCAACCCTGGGGCGCCTTGCCCTCATGCAGGAACGGCATGAGCGAACGGCCTTCCAGGACGTGCCGATAGTTGTCGATGCCCACCGCATCCAGGATAGTGGGCAGGACGTCGATGGCCTCCACGAAATCCGTCACATGGCTGCCGCGTGTGGCATCCGCCTCGGGACGCGGATCCACGACGATCATGGGCGTGCGGATCGCCTGCTCGTAGAACAGTTCCTTCTCGCCCAGGCCGTGGTCGCCCAGGTAGTCGCCATGATCGGAACAGAAGACGATCAGGGTGTCGTCCAGCCGGCCGCTCTTTTGCAGCGCCGCCATCAGCCGGCCGATGTTGTCGTCGACTTCCTTGACCAGCCCCATGTAGGTCGGCTTGACATGCGCCACGACGTCGGGCTGCTGATATGACTTGCAGTCCTCATGCACGGCGCGATAGGCGGCCACCACGGGATGTACGGCATCGTCGGGGACATCGGCGCCCACCACCGGCGTCAAGGCCGCCTCGCGGTACATCTCGTGATACGGCGCGGGGGCCATCAGCGGCCAATGAGGCTTGATGTACGACAGGTGCAATACCCAGGGGGCATCGCCCTGTTCCTGGATATAGTCCAGCGCGCAATCGGTCATGTAGGCCGTTTCGGAATGGGCCTTGTCCACACGGGCGGGAAGATGCGCGTTGCGCAGCAGCCATCCGCTGGCCGGGCGGCCCTGCTCGTCAAGCGCCCCGATGACGTAGTCCGACCATGGGTCCTGGCTGTCATAACCATGCTTCCGCAGGTATTGGGCATAGTTGCTTTCGGGACCGGGAATGGCATGGCCGTCGTAACGCTCGACCTCGTTGAACCCCCCGTTCTTCAGATAGCGGCCGCGCTCGCTGTCGGGGCTCAAGCCCACTTTGCGCAGACCCTGATAATCGGGAATGACATGCGTCTTGCCCGTCAGGGCGACATCACGGCCCGCATCGCCCAGGAAGTCTCCCAGTGTTTTCTGCGCAATGGACAACGGCACGTAATTCCAGGTCGCGCCGTGACTGGTCACATAGCGCCCGGTGTAATAGGACATGCGCGACGGTACGCAAACGGCCGATTGCACATAGGCGGCATCGAACCTGACGCCGCGCGCCGCAAGATTGTCGATATGAGGCGTATCGACAGCAGTTCCGCCGTAGCAGGACAGATAGTCCCACCGGAGCTGATCGCACATAATGAAAAGAGCGTTCTTCAGTTTCTTCATCGTCATTCAAACCCGACGCATGCAAATACACGTAACGGATGAATTCTGATCGATGGTCAAAGGCCGTCGCCAATGACTTTTCTCCAAGCGGGTATAACCATGTCCTCATGCGAGGCGGCACGCGAAGCGTTTGGACCGCCCTTCTCGGCCAGCGTCCGGCACCGACCAGCCGCCGGATCAGGAAATCGCCGAAATCCGCGCCAGGACTCAGTCTTCAAAGATCGCCGCCATCACGCCCCGCAGCCAGCGGTTGCCTGGATCGAGCGCCTGGCGCTCATGCCAATGTTGCATGACGCGATAGCCCGGCGCGCGGAACGGCAAAGGGAAAACCCTGATACCCTCCCCTTCGCTCAGGAGCCGTCCAAGACGCTCCGGCACAACAGCCAGATAATCCGAGCCCCTGATATTGGCCGAAATACCGGCAAAGTTCGGCACCCGCACCGTGATCGTGCGCTCGATGCCGCGCGATGCCAGGAACTGCTCGAACACCCCCAGACTGCTTCCCGGGGAATTGATCACCAGGTGTGGGCCTTCGCGGAACTGGTTCAGGGTGAGCCTTTGGCGTATGCGTGAATGATGCGCATCGGCGATGCACACGAAGCGCTCATCCAGCAGCTTGCGCTGGTAATACCCCGCGCCCAGCCGGTGCATGGCGCCGATCGCCAGATCGACGTCGCCCGACTCCAGTTGGGCCGGCGTGGACGCCGACACCGTCTCCACATCGATGCGTATGGACGGCGCCTGATGCTTGATGATGCTGAGCAACACCGGCAAGGCCGTGACCTGGCCGATGTCGCTCATGGCAATGCGAAAGACGCGGCCGGAAGTGCGCGGATCGAATTGCTGCCTGTGATCCAGAGTACTGCGCAATAAGGCCACGGCCTGGCTGACGCCGGGCTTGAGCTCCAGGGCCAGCGCCGTTGGGGCCATGCCGCCGGAAGAGCGCACGAACAGGGGATCCCCGAAATGTTCGCGCAATCGCCGCAGGCTCATGCTGACGGCCGGCTGCCCCACCCCCAAAGCTTCTGCCGCGCGGGACAGGCTGCCTGTGCGCAGGATCTCGTGAAACGCCTGCAATTGCTTCAGGTCGATATTGTTCATGGCAAAACATCAATAATTTTGATGATGAATATCATAGCTGCGCTATCGACTGATAGTGGCGCTATTCCTATACTGATCCGAGAACATTACCGGAGTCAAAACATGAAGCTTTGCAGATTCGGCAACAATCAACTTGGGCTCGTCGAAGGCGACCAGGTTCGCGACGTCACGGCGGCGCTCCAGGTGATCCCGGCCAGCACCTATCCGCTGCCGGATCATGACCCGCTCATCGCTCATCTGGACCAGGTCCTGGCCCGCGCCGCCGAACTCGCCCCCTCGGCGCCGGCCTTGCCCCTGTCGCAGCTGCGCCTGCTTTCGCCCGTCGCCAGCCCTCGAAAAATCGTGGCCGCGCCGGTCAACTACGTGAAGCACCTGGCCGAGGCCCGTGACGACAAGGCCCTGCACCACAACAACACCATCAACGACATCCAGCGTGCCGGCCTGTTCCTCAAGGCCACCAGCTCGCTCGTGGGCGCGGGCGAAGGCGTGGCGCTGCGCAAGCTCGATCGCCGCAACGACCATGAGGTCGAACTGGCCGTCGTCATCGGCAAGCCGGGCAACAACATCCGGCGCGAAGACGCGCTCCGGCATGTGGCCGGCTACTGCATCGGGCTCGACATCACCATTCGCGGCCCCGAAGAGCGCAGCATGCGCAAATCCCCGGACAGCTACACAGTCCTCGGCCCCTGGCTGGTCACCGCCGACGAAATCGCCGACCCGGGCGACCTGGATCTGTCCATCGACGTCAACGGCGAACCGCGCCAGCATTCGAACACACGCCACCTGATCCTGGGCGTGGCCGAACTCATCGAGTTCGCCTCCTCGTTCTATACGCTGCACACCGGCGACGTCATCATCACCGGCACACCCGAAGGCGTGGGTCCCATCGTTCCCGGCGACCTCATGACGGCCCGTATCGAGTGCATCGGCAGCATGAGCGTCCAAGTGAGGCAAGCATGAAACCCGCGTCCCGGCCGCTCACCTTCCTGATCGTCGGCGGCGGTATCGGCGGCATCGCTGCGGCGCTGTCGCTGGCCCGCAATGGCCATCGCGTCCACGTGTTCGAACAGGCGCACGAGTTCCGGGAAGTGGGCGCGGGCATACAGCTCGGCCCGAATGCCTTCCACCTGTTCAAACTGCTGGGCCTGACGGAACGCGTCTCGGCACTGGCGGCGTTTCCGGATGATCTTGTGGTCATGGACAGCCTGTCCGGCGAACCCGTGACAGAGATCCCGGCCGCCACGGTCATCCGCGAACGGTTCGGCTACCCCTACGGGCTCATCCATCGCGCCGACCTGCACCGCATCCTGCTCGAGGCCTGCCGCGACCTGCCCGGGGTCTCCTTGCATGCCGGCAGCAAGATCACGCATTTCGAAGACCTGGGCGGCGACGTCGTCGCACAGACCGAATCGGGCGAGACGTATCGCGGCGATGCGCTCGTCGGCGCGGACGGGCTCTGGTCGTCGGTGCGCGCGGCCATCGTCGGCGACGGGGCACCCCGGGTGTCCGGCCACATCGCCTACCGCGCGGTCCTGCCCATCGACGAGGTACCGCTGGCCAACCGCCGCAATGCCATGACCCTGTGGGCCGGCCCGAAGAACCATCTGGTGCACTATCCCTTGCGGGGCGGCAAGCTCTTCAATCTCGTGGCCGTTTTCCACAGCGACCGCTACGAAGAAGGCTGGGACGCCTACGGCGACACCGAAGAACTCATGCTGCGCTTCCAGGGCGTGGTGCCACAGGTCAAACAGATGCTGGACAAGATCGAGTCCTGGCGCATGTGGGTGCTGTGCGACCGGGAACCGATCAAGACATGGAGCAAGGGCCGCATCACTTTGCTGGGCGACGCCGCGCACCCCATGCTGCAATACCTGGCCCAGGGTGCCTGCATGGCGATGGAAGACGCGGTCTGCCTGGCACGGCACATCCAGGCTTCCCCCGGCGATCCGGCCCAGGCCTTTCTCGGTTACCAGGCCGACCGCTATCTGCGCACGGCGCGCGTCCAATTGACTGCGCGGCTCTACGGCAACGTGTACCACGCCGCTGGCGCCACCCGCGACCTGCGCAACGCCTACCTCAGCACACGCAGCGCCGGCCAGTTCTGCGAGGGCAATGCCTGGCTGTACGACGCGGCCGAAGTCGAACGGCACCTGGGGCCCGCCTAGGCGACCACGCCTCTCATCCGGAACCTGCGCTGACGCGGTAAGATGCGACAAGCTCAATTCCAGACCGACCCCTCAGCCCGCATGGATGAACTCGTCCTCGCCGCCATGAAACGCTGGCCCGATGTGCCCGACGTTTATGGTTGGCTATCACTGAATGAACATGGCCGCTGGCACTTGCACCCCGCCGGGAACGCGTCGGACGGCGATCGCGGCGAGACCATCTCAAACCCGCAGATCCTGCGTTTCATCGACCAGAACTACGCCTGCGACCCGCTGGGGCGCTGGTTCTTCCAGAACGGCCCGCAGCGCGTCTATGTCCGCCTGGACGCGGCCCCCTTCATCGTGCACACCGAGGGGCCCGGGACGGAACGCCTTTTTACCCACAATGGCCTGGCGGTCAGCCACATCGACACCATGCTGCTCGACGAGACCGGCCGGCTTTACCTGAACACCGACCTCGGGCCGGCCCTGGTCGCCGGACGCGACGCCCCACAGCTGTTCGAAGCCCTGAAAGACGCCGATGGGCGGCCGTTTATCGAGCAGCTCGCGGGCCAGGCCCACACGCAGGAAGACGCCGCGCTCGATGCCTGGCTGCCGCCCATCAAACCCGGCTCCCTGCTTCCCGTACACATTTCCTTCAGCTCCTGCCTCGATGCGCAGATTCCGGAACGGCTGGGTTTCGTGCGAACGCCCTCGCCCACTGATACGGCCGCGAATCTGGATATAGAATGACGCCATGACACACAATGCGCCCTCTTTCTACTTCCCGGCACCCCGCACGCAGAAATACTGCAACCAGTGCGGCAGCATGCTCAACCAGCGCATCCCGCCGGACGACACCCGCCTGCGCGACGTCTGCGAGCACTGTGGGGCCATCCACTACCAGAACCCCCGGAACGTGGTCGGGGTGCTGCCGATCTGGGGCGACAAGGTGTTGCTTTGCCGCCGGGCGATCCAGCCGCGTTACGACAAATGGACGCTGCCGGCCGGCTTCATGGAGCTTGGCGAAACCACCGCGCAAGGCGCGGTGAGGGAAACCATGGAAGAAGCCGGGGCGCAGATCGAGCTTGGCTCGCTCTACACCGTGATCGACGTTCCCTACGCCGAACAGGTGCATTTCTTCTACATGGCCAGGGTGCTCAGCCCCGAACTCTCGCCGGGGCCCGAAAGCCTCGAGGCGCGCTTCTTCGACGAAGCGGAAATCCCCTGGGATGACATCGCGTTCCGGACCGTAAGCACCACCCTGGAGTATTACTTCAAGGACCGCGCCACCGGGCACTACGCGACCCGGCACTGCGAAATTCCGGTCAAGGTGCCCGACTGACGCGGAGGACCGCGTGTACCCACTTGCCTGGATCGACGATACCACCCCGCTGCCCCACCCCGATTGCGCGCTCAGCGACGGCCTGCTGGCGGCCGGCGGCCGGCTGACCGTCGAGCGCCTGCAGGAAGCCTACTCCAAGGGGATCTTCCCCTGGTATAACGCCGGCGACCCGATCCTGTGGTGGAGCCCCCAGCCGCGCATGGTGCTGCACTGCAACGAATTGCGCATCTCCCATTCGCTGGGCAAGCGCCTGCGGCAGATCGCACGCAGCGAGACGACACCCGGGGCCTCCGTCCAGGTGAGGCTCAATACCGCCTTCGAACAGGTCATGCGCCAATGCGCCGCCCCGCGCAACGGGATGGAGGGCACCTGGATCTCGCCGGACATCCAGGCCGCTTACGGCCTCTGGCATCGGCAGGGACAGGTGCACAGCATCGAAACCTGGATCGACGGCCGGCTGGCGGGCGGGCTCTACGGCGTCAGCCTCGGCCGCTTTTTCTTCGGCGAGTCCATGTTCAGCCGCGCCAACGACGCCTCCAAGATTGCCTTGAGCTACCTGGTAGCCTACCTGCTCAGGCACGGCGTCGCGCATATTGACTGCCAGCAGCAGACGGCGCATCTGGCCCGCATGGGCGCCCGTCCCATCGATCGCCACGACTTCCTGGATCTGCTGGCGCAGGCCCTCGAGCACCCCTCCCCTCCGTGGGGCCGGGGCCAGTTGCTGCATACCGGCGATCTTGCATCGGCCGACGCGATGACGCCATAATGAAATCGGAACGCATTAGCGGGAATCATCATGAGCCACCCCACCGATCTCAAGTTCAAGACGCTGCAGTACTACTCGACGGCATCCTACCCCTGCAGCTATCTCGACGGACGTGAAGCACGATCGCAAGTGGCGGCCCCTTCCCACCTGATCGACACCGCCACATACACCCATCTGGTCGAAAGAGGATTCCGCCGCAGCGGGCAATTCACCTATCGCCCCTACTGTGACCACTGCCGTGCCTGCCTCCCCATCCGGGTCGACGCCGAACACTTCAGCCCCAACCGCACCCAGCGCAAGGTCTGGCAGCGCCACAACACCCTGATCGCCGCCAACCGGCCGCTGTTGTTCGACCCGGAGCACTTCGAGCTCTACCGACGATATGTCACCACCCGTCACCCGGGGGCGGGCATGGACGAGGACTGCCGCTCGCAGTACACCCAGTTCCTGCTCACCAGCCGCGTCAACTCGACGCTCATCGAGTTCCGGACGCCGGAGGACGGCCTGTTGCGCATGGTGTCCGTGATCGACATTCTGGACAGCGGGCTTTCGGCTGTATATACCTTCTTCGACCCGGATTACCCGGGCAGCCTGGGAACGTATGGCGTACTCTGGCAAATCGACCGCTGCCGGGCAATGGGGCTGCCGTGGCTGTATCTGGGGTATTGGATCCCAGAAAGCCGTAAAATGGCGTACAAATCGCAATTCAGACCGCATCAGATCCTGACGAACGGTCTTTGGTCCTCCCCCCTTTGACGCCCCATGTCCCTTCTTTTCAATACCTATGCGCTGGCGCGCCCGGCGCTCTTCAGCCTGGATGCCGAAACCGCGCACGAGCTCACTCTTTCCTCACTGCAACGCGCTTATGATTGCTCCCTTACCCGGAAGCTGATGTCGGCCAGCCCGGCGCTGCCGACGCAACTGATGGGCTTGTCTCTGCGCAATCCGGTGGGACTGGCCGCCGGTCTGGACAAGAACGGGGCGCATGTGGATGCGCTGGGCAACCTTGGCTTTGGCTTCATCGAAGCGGGCACGGTGACGCCCCGTCCCCAGAACGGCAATGCCCGCCCCCGCCTGTTCCGCCTGCCGCAGGCACAGGCGCTCATCAATCGCATGGGCTTCAACAATCACGGGCTGGAAGCCTTCGTGCACAATGTCCGGAACAGCCAATGGCGCAGCCAGGGAGGGATACTGGGCCTGAACATCGGCAAGAATGCCAGCACGCCCATGGAACAGGCCGTGGACGACTACGTGATCGGCCTGGAAGGCGTCTACCCCTACGCCGACTATGTCACGATCAACATTTCCTCGCCCAACACGCAGAACCTGCGGGCCCTGCAGCACGACGACGAACTCGACGCCCTGCTCGGCACGCTTCACCTCACGCGCATGAAACTGGCCGAGAAATCCGGCCGCCGCGTTCCCATGGCCGTGAAGATCGCACCCGACCTCAGCAACGACCAGATCGACATCATGGCGGACGCTTTCCTGCGGCACGACATCGATGGGGTCATCGCCACGAACACCACGGTATCCCGGGAGGCGGTGCGCGGCTTGCCGCATTGCGACGAAGCCGGAGGCCTTTCCGGCCCGCCGGTGCATGAGCTGTCACTGGCCGTCATCGAACGCATGCGCGCACGCCTGGGCGAGAGCATGGCGATCATCGGCGTCGGCGGCATACTCGAAGGCCGCCACGCCCAAGAGAAGATCGCTGCGGGCGCCAATGCGGTTCAGCTCTACACCGGCCTCATCTATCGCGGCCCGGCCCTCATCGGCGAGTGCGTACAGGCCATCGCACGCGGCCGGAAATAAACAAGCCCCGTCGCAAAGGACGGGGCTTGTATGGGCGCTTCGGCGCCGGGTCAGAAAACCCAGCGCAACGATTTATTCGGCTGCAGCGGCTCGGCGGGTCGTGCGCGAAGCCGCTTTGCTCGTGGCTTCCGCGACATCGGAAGCGGCGCGAAACGTGGCGTTGGTCGCGGCATTGAGATTCGACTCGGCGGCCTCTTTGGCCTGCTTGGTCACCTTGGCCACCGACTCAAACGCATTGTTGGCCGTGGTCAGGGAGGACTTCAGCATCGCCACGGCGCCTTCCGCGCCGGTCGGCGCATTCTTGGCCAACTGGTCAACCAGGTCGGACACCTGCTGGCGGCCGTGGCTGATCTGCTCTTCGGCCAGCCTGGACAGGTCGGCCTGAACGCCCGACACGATGTCATAGACATGGCGGCCATAGGCAAGCGCCTTCTCGGCGTTGGGCTGGGCCAGCGCGGACGCAAACGCCAGGGCTTCCTGGGGATCCTTGAGATCGATGGCTTCCTGCGACTTCTCGGCGACTTCGTCGAAAGTCGCCTTGAGAACCTTCAGGTTCAGATCGATCAGCTTCTCGAAACCGCCCAGGAAGGTGCCCTGAACGGCGATCAATTTATCCAGCGATGCTTTCTGGCTGGCGAAGACTTGTTGGGGAATGGCGCTCATCATGACTCCTTCGGGGAATTAGCGGGCCGGCTCGGACCGTTTGAACTCGTATCGAACTCGAAACGAGGATACATGGGGCCAGTTCTCACGAGGTGGTCACCAGCCAATTGATGTTGCAACGCACAAATCGAATTTTACTTTTATTTTCAGCGATGTCAAGGATTTTTGTTGCACAGCAACATCAAAGCGAAAACTCAGAGTACCGAAAGCCGGATGAGTATTTTCCTGTCGGATCTGGGGTAAACCTGAACGACGCGGGCCGTGGTCTTCCCCTAGAATCGGCAAGACACGCATAAGAATCGGCCGAATGGCCTACTACCGAAGGCGGAGACCCATGAAATTCAAACTCACTTCCCTTTCACGACTGATCCCCGCGGCGCTGGTGCTCTCGACAGCGGCTGTCCAGGCCACTGCGGCCGAGGCCGGCGACTACCCGACCCGGGCCATCAACGTGGTCGTGCCGTTCGCTGCGGGCGGGCCTACCGACAACGTGGCCCGCGCGCTGGCCGAAGCCATGCGGCCGGTTCTGGGCCAGGCCATGGTGGTCGAAAACAAGGGGGGCGCCGGCGGCTCCATCGGCACGACGCAAATCGCCAGGGCCAACCCCGACGGCTACAACCTGCTGCTGATGCACATCGGGTTCTCGACGGCGCCCTCACTGTACAAGAACCCGGGCTATGACCCCAAGGCCAGCTTCGAACCGATCGGCCTGGTGGTGGATGTGCCCATGACCATCGTGGCCCGTCCCGATTTCCCCGCCAACAACATCCAGGAACTCATCGCCTACGTCAAGGCCAACAAGGACAAGATCAACCTGGCCAACGCCGGTATCGGCGCCGCCAGCCACCTGTGCGGCACGATGTTCACCAAGGCTCTCGGCGTGGATCTCGTTGCGGTTCCCTACAAGGGCACTGCCCCGGCCATGGCCGACCTCATGGGCAAGCAGGTCGACATTCTGTGCGACCAGACCACCAACACGACCCCGAACATCAAGGCGGGCAAGGTCAAGGCCTATGCCGTCACAAGCCGCCAACGCGTGCCTACACTGCCCGACCTGCCTACACTGCAGGAAGCCGGGCTCAAGGATTTCGAGGTCGGCATCTGGCACGGCATGTGGGCGCCCAAGGGAACACCCAAGCCGATCGTTGATAAACTCGTCAGCGCGCTCCAGAAAGGCATAGCCGACCCTGCCTTCAAAGAGCGCATGGCCACCCTGGGCGCCACCGTCATGACTGACCAGGCAAACCCGCAGGCCCTGCGAGCCAAAGTCGACCAGCAAGTGCCGCAATGGGCGGCGCTCTTCAAAGAGGCGGGCGTCGAGCCGCAATAACGAGCCGGGCCGCCGGAAGCGGCCCGCCTTCGTTCAGCCTCGACGATAGAACGCCAGCTTGTCTTCGTCCAGTTGCGTTCCGAAGCCCGGCAAGGTCGGTACGATCAACTCATAATTTTCGTAACGTACCGCCTTGACGGATACATCGTCGGTGAGCAATTGCGGACCGAACAGCTGCACGCCCCACTTCAAGTTGGGCAGCGTCGAAAACAACTGGGCATAGGCGGACGTGCCGATCTGCCCCTCGATCATGGTGCCGCCGAACAGGCTGATGCCCGCCGCCTCGGCGATGCCGGCGATGCGCTTGGTCCGAGTCATGCCGCCATGTTTGGTCAGCTTGACCGAGAAGGCGTCGGCCGCCGCATGGCGCGCATACGCCATGGCGTCGTCCACCGTCGCCACCGCCTCGTCGGCCATGATGGGTACGGCGAACCGCTCAGTCAGGCGCCTCATGGCGTCGATATTGGTTCGCGCAACAGGCTGCTCGATCACGTCGATGCCGCCGTCCTGCAGGCGCTCGATGCCCCAGGTCGCGGTGGCCTCGTCCCAGCCCTGGTTGACGTCGACCCGCACGCTCGCACGGTCCCCGAGCGCCCGCTTGACGGCCAAGGCGCGGTCCACGTTCTCGCGTGGGTCGCCATGCCCGATCTTGACCAGGAACAGCCGATGCTCCCCGGCTTGAAGCTTGTTTTCGGCTTCGCGGAGGTCGGCCTCTACCTGGCCGTTGCCCAGCACCCACAGCGTGGGCAGCCGTTCAAACACCCTACCGCCGAACAGATCCGCCGCCGGCACCCCCAATTGCTTGGCCGCGGCGTCGACGCACGCCATTTCGATGCCGCCCTTGGCATAGTGGTTGCCTTTGATCAACTGGTCCATCAACAAGACCAACTGCTCGAAGCGGCGCGGATCCTTGCCGATCAATGATGGGGCGAGACATTCATCGATGATGGACTTCACGGCCCCCGGCGCTTCATCCCCGTAATGGGGGATGATGGCGATCTCGCCCAAGCCTGTGACGCCCTCATCCGTCTGGATGCGCACGATCACCAGTGAGTGCTTGTGGATGGTGGCCATGGCCAGCTTGTGCGGCCGGACGACCGGCAAGTCCACGATGATGGACTCGATCGATTCGATCTTCATGCCTTGGCCTCCAGGAAGCACTGCCCACCGGCGTAGGCTTTGCGCCACTTCGTGATTTTTACCCGCTCGAACAGCTCGCCCTTGTAGAAGGGGTCGGAGCGGATGAAGCGCTCGGCATCCTCGTGCTCATCCAGCTCGACGATGTAGATCCCGCCGCCGGCATCGGTGCCATCCGGATTCAGCTTGGCGCCGCAGGCGATCAGGAGCCCGGCGTTTTCCGCCAGGAACTCCAGATGTGCCGGACGCAGAGCCTGGCGGTGTTGCTGGTGATCGGGCTTGTCCCAGGTTTCGATATGAAAAGGCATGATTCCCCCGCGCTGTCCGTATCAATCGCTGGCTTCGAGGCCGGCTTGGCGCAGCAGTGTGCGGTGGCTCTGCAACTGATCCTTGACCAAGGCCTGGAGCGTCTCGGGCTTGGAAGGCATGGGCATGAAATCCTGGGCCTGCAAGCCCGCGGCGAGCTTGGGATCCTGCAAGGCCCGGCTGAATGCATCATTCAGCTTGGAAACCACATCTGCCGGCATGCCGGCCGGGCCGAACACGCCCAGCCAGGGCGCAATCGGGAAATTGGGAAGCCCCACTTCCTTCATCGTGGGGACATCCGGCGCGTTGGGGCTGCGGGACGGCAGGACGGTGGCCAAGGCGACAAACTCGCCCGCCTTGACCTGCGGCATGCCCGTTCCTGCCGTGGCGACCATGGCGTCCACTCGCCCGCCCAGCATGTCGGTGATGGCCGGAGGCTCGCCTTTGTAGGGCACGCTCAGCATATCGAGGCCCGACGCCGAGGCGATGTATGCAAAAGAAAGAAGGCCGGTGATATTGCCGGACCCATAGGCCAGTTTGCCGGGATTGGCCTTGGCGTACGCAATGAATTCGGGCAGGGTTTTTGCCGGCAGGGCCTTGCGCGTATACACGAAGAAACTGTAACGGCCCACATCGGCCACGGGCGTGAAGTCGGCCACCGGATCGTACATGGGCTGCTTCTTCATGACCGGCACGCCGGACATCGGGCTGTTCGTCGCGATCAGCAGGCTGTAGCCGTCCGGCGCCGAGCGCTTGATGTCCATCGCGGCAATGGCGCCGTCCGCCCCCGGCTTGTTGGTGATGACGATGGGCTGGCCCAGAATGTCGGACGCTTTTTCGGAAACCAGTCGGGCGATGACATCCGTGGAAGAACCTGCCGGAAAATGCACGACAAGGCGTATGGGCTTCTCGGGGTAAGCCGCGAAGGCGGCCTGGCTACCCAAGGCAAAAACCGCCGAGACAACCAGTTTTCGTAGAGTGTTCTTGTACGACATTGAGTGATCTCCTTATGACCGCAACGATTATAGGAAGCACTCATTGATCGGTATAATGATTTATTACAATGACTTTGTTCGCTTCTATCGATCGAAAAATGATTGAACTACGCCATTTGCGCTATTTCCTGGAAGTCGCCAAACAGCAGCATGTCACGCGGGCAGCCGAAACGCTGCACATCACGCAGTCCACGCTCTCGCATCAACTGCATCAACTGGAAGAGCACTTGGGCACACCACTGTTCGACCGAGTGGGACGCGGCCTGCAACTGACCGAAGCCGGCGAAACCTTCATGCAGTACGCCGCCCGTGCATTGCTCGAAGTCGAAGCGGGCCAATTCGCGATCGACGAATTGCACAGCCTCGCGCGGGGCAGGCTGCGCATCGGCGTCATCGACACCTACACGAACACGCTGCTGCCTTCGCTGATTGCCCGCTTCGCCCAGACCTACCCTGGCATACACATGGTCATCGACGACCTGCCCGCTTCACTGATCGAGCAGAAAGTGGCCGGCGGGGAGCTGGACATCGGCATCGCATTCGCCCCCACGACCCGCCCCGACGTCCTGGCCGAGCCGCTGTTCTCGGAAGAACTGGTGCTGGTGGTGCGGGACGACCACCCTTATGCGCAGCGCCGCCGTATCCATGCCAGCGACCTCGGCGCGATCCCGGTCGTCGTTCAGACGGCGCGATTTTCGTCGCGCGGGATCATCGACCAGAACCTCGGCAGCTTCATCAAGGGGAATATCCGGCTGGAAATGGGCTCCATCCGGGCCATGCTGCATACGGTAAGGCTGGGCGACATGGCCGCCATCGTTTTCGAGCGGGCGGTGCAGGACGCCCAGGGCCTGGTCAAGGTGCCCATCCAGCCCAAGATCACTCGCACGGCGGCCATCATCTGGCCGCAAGGCCGCAGCCGAAGCGCCGCCGCCGGGAAGTTCGCCTCGGCGATCGCCGACGGGGCATCGCAATGGGCCGAATGAATGACAGGCCGGTGAGCGGATCGCTGCGGGTCTTCCGGGCCCGATCAGCCCTTCTTGCCTTCGTAACCCATCGCTTCCGAAATTTGCGCGGCGGTGTCCACGAGCAGGGAAATCCATTCGTCCCTCAGCCGCTCCGCCGGGGCGGAAATCGACAGGCCCGCCTGGAGCTTGCCCGTGTCGTCATAGACACCGGCCGCGATGCACCTTACCCCGAGTTCGAGTTCTTCGTTGTCGCGGGCGTAGCCGTGCCGACGGATCAGCGCCAGATCGCGCTCGAGCTGATCGGCCTGCGTGATGCTGTTGCGGGTCGTACCGGCCAGGCCGGTGCGCATGATGTAGGCTTTGACCTGACGCGGATCGCTGACCGACAGGAACAGCTTGCCGGTTGAGGTCAGGTGCAGCGGCGCACGACCGCCGATCGCGCGCACCACCTGCATGCCGGAGCGTTCGCTCCAGGCACGCTCGACATACACGATCTCGTCGCCCTGCTGAACGGAAAGGTTGATGGTCTGGCCCGTGATCTTGTGAAGCTCGCGCATGTAATCCAGCGCCACTTCGCGGACGTTCAGCCGGCCCTTGACCAACGACCCCAGCTCAAGCAGCCTCATCCCCAACTGATACAGGCCGCTGTCGACGCGTTCGACATAGCGTCCGGCGACAAGGTCGTTCAGGATGCGGTGGGTGGTGGAGGCATGCAGGCCGGTCGCGGCCGCCAGGTTCTTGAGCGGCACGGGCTCGGCCTGCCGGGCGAGCACGTCCAGCAGCTGCATGGCGCGCTCCAGGACCTGGATGGTGATGGGTGAGCCATTGGCCGGTCTTACTTCAGAAATCGGGGACGGAGCAATGGATGTTCGTGGCATGGGGAAGCTTGACGCAACGCAACAATCCCATATTATGAAAAAACACCGGCGCTTGGCAAGTTATTTTTCGGGCGGAGTCAGCAATCCGCCCACCCGTTCCACCTCGGCGCGCAGGAAGGCCAGCGCGGCCGCGGCTGCCTCGGGCTCGCCCTTCACCCCCAGATCCAGATGGGGATTGGCGACATCGCCCACGCTGGGCAGGCTGAACGCCTTGACGCCCGGCCACCGGCGCTCGAGCTCCTCCATGGCCGGCGTGATGCGGGATTCGGGCAGACGGAAGGCCAGGAAAGAATGCTCGACCCGCGTGATCTGGTGGTGGTATTGCCGGTAACGGGTATCGAGCGTCCATTCCATCATGGGCCAGGCCATGACGGGAAAGCCCGGCATGAAAGTGTGGTTGCGGATGTAGAACCCCGGGATCTTGTTGTACGGGTTGGGCACGATCTCGGCCCCCACCGGGAACACCCCCATCTGCAGACGCTGCTGGTTCTCGGGCAAGGACATGTCGGCGCTGCCCTGCCCGCGGCGGGCGTTGTCGGCGCAGCGTTCGGCGATCAGCCGCTCGGCTTCGGGGTGCAGGGCAAGTGGCACGCCCAGGGCCTGCGCCGCCGCCTGGCGGGTGCGGTCGTCCGGCGTACCGCCGATGCCGCCGCAACTGAAGACGATGTCGTCCGTGGCGAAACTGCGTTTGAGCACTGCGGCGATGTCGTTCAGATCATCCGACACGAACTCGGCCCCCGACAGCTGCATGCCGCGCTGGGACAGCAGCTCGATGGTCTTGGTCAAATGTTTGTCCTGCCGGCGTCCGGACAGGATCTCGTCTCCGACGATAATCAGACGGACACGAGGAGAGGCAATTACAGTCATAGGTTCACCGTCGAATGTTCAAATCGGCTGTAGTGGATAGGTCATGTGCCCGAAACACCGGCGCGCAACTGGCGCAGGGCTTCCAGGCTGAAATGGGCGAAAACCAGTGCCGAAAACACGGGCAGCACCAGCCAGGCTGGAGGAAACAGATTGATCAGGGACAATATGCCCCCCATGGCCCAGTATTTGCGGTTATGGCGCCTCCAGATATGGCGGCGCTCTTCGGGGCTCGCGTGCTCGACCAGGGAATCCACCCGGAGCATGCGTGAAAAGGCAAACGCCCACCAAAAGATCGGCAGGAGCACCGGCATGGGCGGGATCAGCCATAACGGCATGGTCAACAGCCAGCCGACGGTGAAGACCACGCCCACCCAGATGGCGTTCCAGACCCCGAAGGCCGTCGCGTTGCGTCCCTGGCGAGCCAGGCCGGCATAATTGCGCGCCTCGAGATGGCGCAACACCATCGGCATGACCACAATGGCGGCGATGACCAGGCCCAGCACCCCCGACAGGGGCAGCAGGATGCCCACCGCCAGAAAGGGGATGAGATAAAGCTTGATGGAAAACAGGCCGATCGCAAGCATCCACTGATCGACACTGTTGACGAACCCCCAGTTCAGGGCTTGCGTGTTCAGCCATTCAGTGAGCGGCGTCCAGAACCCCCACAGCAACAGAATGGCCCCCAGCAATGCAATCAGGAACGGCAGGAATATCAGCAGCAGCATCTTGGGATGAAACTGCGAGGCCAGCGCCCTGCGAAAAGCCATCCAGACGGCTGACAAACCGGCGGGAGGAGCCGGGGGCTCGTCCCGCAGTGCGATCTCGTAGTTGCTCATGGCCATGCCCGTTATGCAAACAATACGGCTATGATAATCAAACCATCCGCTGTTTGCCCTGTATGACCGTCTTCAATCCCTTACTCGACCTTCCCGGGCTGCAGGCCCGCCTCGAAAACGGCGACGATACGCTGGTCGTCTGCTATTGCGCCGCATGGTGCGACACCTGCAATGCCTATCGGCCCGAGTTCGAGGCGCTGGCCGAGCGCCTCCCCGGGCATGTGTTCATCTGGATCGATATCGAAGACAACCCGGAGCTCCTGGGCGACGAGGATGTCGAGAATTTCCCCACGCTGCTGGTGCAGACCCCATCGGCCAATCTGTTCTATGGCCCCATGCTGCCGTACATCAGCCACCTCGAGAAGTTGCTGACCCGGGTTCAGGACAGCCCGCCGATTGCCGGGGGGCCACCCCTGTTGCGACCCTTACTGGCGTCCGCCGCCCAATAGGATGCCCACCGATTTGCGGGCGGGGCCGGTCTTGCGTGCCGGCGCGGACGGCGCCTGCGCAGCGGCCGATGCAGACGACGGCACATAAGGCTTGAAGAAGAAGTCGTCGACCGGCTTGCGGGACTCGGCCTGTCCACTGCGGAAATGGTCGCGTCCATTGCCATGGCCGTGCGACCGGCTGCGCGCCGGCAAAGCCAGCTGGCCGCGAGGGATCTTCGTCTTGATGAGCTTTTCGATATCCAGCAGGAACCGCTCTTCGTCGGGCGTGAACAGCGCGATCGCTTCGCCGCTGGCGCCGGCGCGGCCCGTGCGGCCGATGCGATGGACGTAGTCCTCGGCGTTGTAGGGAAGATCGTAGTTGATGACGCAAGGCACGCCGGCGACATCCAGGCCGCGCGCGGCGACGTCGGTGGCCACCAGCACTTCGAGCTCGCCCGCCTTGAACGCCTCGAGCGCTTTCATGCGGTCGAGCTGGCTTTTATCGCCGTGGATGGACTCCGCCTTGACGCCATCGCGCTCGAGTTGGCGCGCCAGGCGGCTGGTGCCTATTTTGGTGTTGGAAAACACGATGACCTGATTGAGGCCCCGGGACTTGACCAGATGCACCACCGCAGCGCGCTTGTCTTCGCTGGACAGCGGATAGGCGATCTGCGTGACGGTGTCGGCCGTGGCGTTGCGCGCCGCGACTTCGATCTCGACGGGATTTTTCAGGTTGCCGCGGCCGAGCTTGCGGATTTCGTTGCTGAACGTGGCCGAGAACAACAAGGTCTGGCGGTTGGCCGGCAGCAGACGCAGGATGCGCTCGAGGTCGGGCATGAAGCCCATGTCGAGCATGCGGTCGGCTTCGTCCAGCACCAGCACGCCGACCTGACTCAGGTTGACGTTTTTCTGTTCGACGTGGTCGAGCAGACGGCCGGGCGTGGCGATGAGCACCTCGCAACCGCGCCGCAGGGCATCCCGCTGGGGCCCGATGTCGACGCCGCCGAATACCACGGCCGAACGCAGGGGCACGTTCTGGCTGTACTGAGCCACGTTGCTGGCAACCTGGTCGGCCAGTTCGCGCGTTGGGGTCAGGATCAGGGCCCGGACCGGATGGCGCGCCGGCGAGGCGCTGGTGTTGGCATACTGCATGAGACGATGCAGGATGGGCAGGGTAAACGCCGCTGTCTTGCCTGTGCCGGTCTGGGCCGCGCCCATGACATCCCGCCCCTGGATGACAACAGGAATGGCCTGAGCCTGGATGGGTGTCGGGGAGGTATAGCCAGTGGCGGCAACAGCCTGCAGGATTCCGGGATGCAAGCCAAAATCGGAAAACGTGAGGGCAGGAGTTTCTGCGGGGGTGTCGGCTGTGGAGATTGGAGTAGGTTCTGTCATTGAAGAAGTTTACGCCCGCTTGCGCACGAAATGAGCGCAGGGCATTGATAACTTTCCTATTTTAGCGCACCAAGTACCCAGTAGGCCAGCATGCCCACCACGATGACCATCAGCGTGTTGCGCGTACGCACATATGCCAGCACGCCCGCAACGGCGGCAAGCAGCGGAATGCCGGCCAGCCCGCCCACGCCGGCGCCCCAGGGCAGCAGTTCAGGCACGACGATGGCCGTCAGGGCTGCCACCGGCGCATAACGCAAGGCGCGCCGCACCGGATCGGTCAAAGGCAGGTAGTCGCCAAAGACAAAATACACAGAGCGCGTGATCAGGCTGACCAGCACCAGAAGCACAATGGCACCCAGCACGTAGGCGTCATCACTCATGCCCATGCCCACCTCCTGGCTCCCGCCCAGGCGGGAATGAAGGCTGCGGCATCAATTCTGTTCATGTTTCCCCCTCCTTTCGCGGGAGACATGACGCTCGGCAGCAACCCCCGCGGCAATACCGGCCACGACGGCAGCGGCCAGGCCCAGGCGCAAGGGCAAAGGCTGGCCCAACCAGGCCACGACCCCTGCGGCCAGCATGGCGGCCGCCAGCGGACGCGTCTTCACCAGTGGCACGGTGATGGCCATCAAGGCCAGCGTGGCCGCATAGCCCAGCCCCCAGGAGTCCGGGAACAAGCCGCCGGCAAAGATCCCGGCGGCCGTCAGGGCCTGCCAGGACACCCAGCCCGGCAGGATGATGCCGAGGTAGTACCACAACTGATCGCGCGTGCCCTTGGCGTGCCCGTCATGCCCATAACGGGTCATGAACAGCGCAAAACCGATGTCGCTGCTCCAGAACCCCAGGGCCAGGCGCTTGGGCCAGGAATAATGGCGGAAATACGGCTGTAGCGCGGCGCCGAATATGAGAAAGCGGATGTTCACCACCATGCCCGCCGCGAACACCAGCCACAGGGGCGCGCCGGCGACCATCAGCGGCAGCGCCGTCAATTGCGCCGAGCCGGCGTACACCGTCAGGGACATCAGCAGGGCCATGCCCGTGCTCATCCCCGCCTTGACCATGGCCACGCCGGTCACGAAAGCCCAGATGCTGGTTGCGATCAGCGCAGGCACGACCTCTCGAGCCCCTGTGGCAAAGCTCTTGCGGGCCTGGGCATCGGGCCATGCCGAACGTGGAAACGACGCAAACAAAAGAAAGATCTCGGTGGGCGCGCCCGGGGAAAACCGGGACGGCAAAATGGGACAAACCGGCATAATATACCGGAGCGAGAATGAGACGCCCATCGGCCTTGAAATCACCGGCCGCTCCCGGGCGCTTGATACAATCATCACTCTCAAGGAGAACATTATGTCGATGTCCGATCGGGACGGCTTTATCTGGTACGACGGCAAGCTTGTGCCGTGGCGCGACGCCACGACGCACGTGCTGACACACTCCTTGCATTACGGCCTGTCGGTTTTCGAAGGTGTGCGCGCCTACAACACAGACCACGGCACCGCGATCTTCCGACTCAAGGAACATACCGACCGCCTGTTCAACTCGGCCCACATCTACCAGATGGCCATGCCTTACGACCGCGAAGCCGTCATGCAGGCCCAATGCGAAGTCGTGCGCGCCAACAAGCTGGAATCCTGCTATATCCGCCCGCTGGCTTTCTACGGCTCCGAGAAAATGGGCGTGTCCCCCGTGGGTGCGAAAGTGCATGTGGCCATCGCCGCCTGGCCCTGGGGCGCCTACCTGGGCGAAGAGGCATTGCAACAAGGCATACGCGTCAAGATCGCGTCCTTTGCGCGCCAGCACGTCAACTCCATCATGCCGCGCGCCAAGGTGGCCGCAACCTATGCCAACTCCATCCTGGCCAATGCCGAGGCTCTGGAACACGGCTACGACGAAGCCATCCTGCTGGACACCTCCGGCTTCGTGGCCGAAGGTTCCGGCGAGAACATTTTCATCGTGCGCGAAGGCATACTCTACGAACCGGAAATCGCGTCCGCGCTGACCGGCATCACCCGGTCCACCATCCATGCGCTGGCGGCCGACCTGGGCATCCCCGTCGTCAGCCGACGCCTGACTCGCGACGATCTCTACATCGCGGACGAGGCCTTTTTCACCGGCACCGCCGCCGAGGTCACCCCCATCCGCGAAGTCGACCGCCGTGTCATCGGGGCGGGCCGCCGCGGCCCGATCACCGAAAAACTCCAGAAGGCGTTCTTCGACCTCGTGAACGGACGCAATCCCAAATATCAACACTGGCTGACCAAAGTCTGATCGCCAGCCGCTTGCAACCACGCTTATCACCTGAGCAGGAAGAAACATGAGCAGTACAGCAACCCAGTCCCCGTCGCAGGACGACACCATCTACGTCTCGGCCGCCGATCTGCCGGTATACTGCCCCGGGCCCAAGGCGCCGCTGTGGTCCATGCACCCGCGCGTCTATATCGAAGTCGCCAAGACGGGGCGCGCATCCTGCCCCTATTGCGGCGCCGCCTATCAGCTCAAGGATGGCGAACACGTCCACGGGCACTGAAACACCTCATAGACTCGGCCGGCAGCAGTCCGGCCGGTCTCCGAACATCGATATTCCGGACCACGACTACGGCCTGTGACCGCCCTCATCGACACCTCCGCCTGCCCGACCCCCTTCTGGTTGCCTGGCCGTCATGCCCAGACCACCTACGGCGCTCTCGTTGCACGCTACCACCGGATTGCCTTCGTACGCGAACGCGTCGATACGCCTGACGGGGACTTCATCGATTTCGACTGGGTGGGCCCGGGGCTTTACCCGGAAAAAACCGCACAGGGCGCGCGAGCCGGCACAGAGCCCGGCCTCGCCGCGACGGCCGCCCGACGCTGGATGCAGGCCGACGACTGGGGCAACCTGCCCCAGACGCCGGCGACCCCGGCGCTGGTCCTCTTCCACGGGCTGGAGGGCAGCAGCCACAGCCATTACGCCCAGGCCATCGCCCAGTATTTCCGTGCCCGCGGATGGATCGTCGTGATCCCGCATTTCCGCAGTTGCTCAGGCTTCATGAATCGCATGGCCCGGGCCTACTACTCCGGCGACTCCGCCGATGTGGGCTTCATGCTCGCGACCGTGAAGGCGCGCCTGCCACACGCCAGCCTGCACGCCGTCGGCATTTCGCTGGGCGGCAATGCAATGCTGAAATACCTGGGCGAAACCCCCGAGGTCGCGCAATCGCTGACAGCCTGCGCCGCCGTGTCGGTGCCGCTCGATCTCGTGGCGGGGGGGGCCTGCCTGTCGGACACCATTCTGGGCAGGCACCTGTATACGCGCTATTTCCTCAAGAGCATGAAACACAAGGTGCTCGAGAAGGCAAAGCGCTTCCCGGGCACAATCGATGCGTACAAGATCAGCCACGCCCGGACACTACGCGATTTCGACGACATCTACACGGCGCCCATGCACGGGTACAAGAACGCGCTGGACTACTGGAGCCGGGCCTCGAGCAAACCCTGGCTTAAGAAGCTGGCGGCCCCGACGCTCGTCCTGAACGCCCGGAACGACCCTTTCGTGCCCGAACCTTCGTTGCCTGGCACCGCCGACTGTTCCGACATGGTGCTGCTGCATCAGCCGGCCGAAGGCGGCCACGTCGGGTTCGTGACCGGAGGCTTCCCAGGCAAGCTCAACTGGCTGCCCATGCGCGTTGCGCGCTACTTCGAAACCCGCCTGTAACGCCGCGACGGCCTATCGGGCAAAGCGTTCGAGCAGTTCGCGATTGGTGCGCAGCTTGTCCCTGAGCTGCCGGATCTGCACGTCGAGCTGCGACTGGATGTAGAAATCCTTGCTCAACTGACGGGCCTGCGTGAGCTGCTCGACAGCCGTGGGCACGGCGCCCACCTCGACATAGTAGTCGGCCATTGCTCGCCGGGCCGCCACGCCGTCCCCCAGCCGCTCGTAGCTTTGCGCCAGCATCTGGTTGAAGCGCGGCTGATCCGGCCATTGCCGCGCGCGGGCCTTGAGGAACGGCACGGCCTCTTTGCTGCGCCCGGTCTTGGCCATCGCCTCGGCCAGCGCCAGCGCCACACCCTGGCTATCAGGCCAGCGCTGGAAGGCCTTGCTGGCCTGATCGTAGCCCTGCTCGGCCTTGCCCTGGGCAAGACTGAGCGCCACCTGCAGGCCGGCCATCTCCGCAGAGCGCACCCCATCCTTGCCCGCGTTGTCCAGCGCAGATGCCGCCCCTGTGTAATCCTTGGCCATCCAGGCGGCATAGGCCAGCCCAAACCATGCTGCCGCACGCTCGACCCCCGAATCGCTCTTGGTGTCCTGCTTGAGCGACGCCAGCATCTCGCGATCGTTCCCCCGGACCTGGATCACGCGCAACTTGGCTCGTACAAACCAGAAACTGTCGCTGTCGTGATACCTGACCTTCGGCAGTTCGCGCAAACGATTCTCGATGTCGGACTGACGCTGGATGGACAAGGGGTGGGTGCTGGCATACACACCGCCGCCCGCCCCCTGGTTCAGGCGCGAGGCGTTGCCCAGCATGGCGAACATCTCGGTCATGCCGCGAGGATCGAAGCCTGCGCGACGCAACATGTCGAAGCCGACGCGATCGGCCTCCTGTTCGGCCTGGCGGGAGAATCCGAGTTGGCGGTCGACCGCCGCCGCCTGGCCGAAGGCCGCAACCCCCATGGCCAGATCGCCGCTGCGGCTGGCCAGCGCAGCCAGCAGGGCCGCCGCGACCGACGCCAGCATGAGATGCCCGCTTTGCGTCTGCTGGGTCATGCCGCGCGCCACGTGCCGCTGGAGCACGTGGCCGATTTCGTGGGCGATGACCGAGGCGAGTTCGGATTCGTTCTTGGACGACACGACCAGCCCGCTATGAACGCCGATATACCCGCCGGGCATCGCAAAGGCATTGATCCGCGGATCGCGGATCGCGAAAACCTCGATGGGCTGGCCCGCCCCTTGCGGCGACGACGCAATGAGCTTGCGGCCCAGGGAAGTCAGGTACTGGCTGACATCGGGATCATCGATGTAGGTGGGATCTCGGCGGCCCTGCTCCATGATGGCCTCGCCCAGGGTGCGTTCCAGCCCCGGCGGCAATTCGGAGGCCGAGGCGGAGCCCAGGCTTGGAATGCCGATGGGCTGAGCCTGCACCACGGCGCAGGACAGCGCCGCCATCAGGCAGCTTGCCCGCGCCGCCACCGGCAACCACGACAAGGAAGTTTTCAAACGCCGCATCGTTCAGAGCCTCGGGGCCGTCACCGGCACTCCGACCGGCCGACGGCGGTCGCGCAGCCGTCCACGCCCGGAAAGACGCATGAGCGTACCCAGCGCGAACAACAGACCGAACACTTCGACGAACCCCGCCAGCACCCACATGGTCAGCCCTCCGATGGCCTGATCCGCGACGGCGGTCATGCCGGGAATGGCGCGCCCGCAGAGATCGAACACAGGGTAGAGATCGTACTCGCTGAAAGTGATGACGGCCCCGACCACCATCTGCGGAACCATGGTGATGACCGGCGACAGGATGCGGGCGCCGGGCGACAACACGGCCGGCGGGCTGGGGCGGCGGTCGAGGATGAGGTTCCAGTACATGAAGCCGCTGATCACCACCGACCAGTTCATCAGGCGATACAAGCGCCAGTCGAGCATGGAATAGAACTGCACGCTGGGAATGAGCCAGACCAGCACCAGGAACACGAACAGGAACGGCACAAAGATGCGGTTGGTGAGCACGCCCTCGAGCAGGCGGCCGACCCCGCTGCCGCGGAAATCACGCAGGCGAACCCGCCAGGCCAGGGGCAGCCCGGCCCGCAGGACCTGGCCGGGATAGGCCCCCATGATCAACAGCGGGCCGAGGTGATGCAACACCAGATGCTGGAAACGATGCGCGAAGAACAGGCGCTCGGCGTAGTAATCGACCCGGGTATGCAAGGAAAGGTAAAGGATGACCATCCCCGCCCAGAAAAGGCACTGCCGCGCGACGCCCACGTTGTGAACCCGTGTGCCGCGCACGAAAAGGACCGCGCCAAGAATGAACAGGAAAACCAGGGCCGGAGAAAACTCCCAGGGTATGAGCCAGCCGAGCAAATCCATGGACGAATTACCAGGACGAAAAGAACCTAGTTTAAAGCAAGATGGCGCTGGTCCCCCCAACGCACGTCTTTGACGCTGGGATGCCCGCGCAGACTGCGTGCACGATTCATGAGAAGGGAGCGCTGCTCGGGGGGGCAGTCTACCGTGACGCACGCACTGGCCAGACCCGAATCATGGCCGCGGTCGACCTGCAGCGTGGCAACCTTGAGCCCGGCCGCCTTGAAATCGCTGTAGATGTGACGGCGCACCGCCGCCATGTCGCCCACAGGGCAGACCACCGTCAGGCGCGAAAGCGTGCGCCGTACCGGAGCGGCGGGCGCCTGCACACCGGCGCGACGAAGAAAGAGTTCGAACATACGCATGAGACCTCCCTTGCAACGCAAGGCGCTTGCGCTGCGCCGCGTCGCCACTTGCCGCGCGCGGAAACGCGCGGATTGTTTTACTGCAAGTGGAAGCCGATGCTGGAGAAATGCGATGGCCGCCACGCCCTGAGGAACCGCCTGGGCGTGGCCGAATGCCTGAAAGGCAGAGCTGCCGTTATACGCCGAGACGGGTATTGCCGATGCAAGATCGACTACTGTCGCCTGAGTCGGGATTCACGACACAGCTCCTATGTTGTTGAGATGCCTTGCATTTTAGCCCGGCCACCCTCCCGGGACAAGCGCCGGGCGTGGCACGGACGCGACAGGTGCTACCGGACGTAACCGTCCAGCCAGCCCAGGGCGGTGTAGACGTGCATGACGGTGAGTGCGATGCCGAACAGCACTACGGCACTACCGATCGCCGTCACGGCAATGGCGATGATGACCGGCCCCCAGCCTGTGGCCGTCGCCTGGGTGGAGCCAGGGTTGTAGCGGGCATCGAACCAGGCGTCGCTTTTCAGGCTGATGACGAGCGATTCGATGAAGCCGGCGGTGATGGGAATGATCAGCAGAAGAAACGGGGGGCTGTCCCACCAGACCGGATAGAGCTGGGCGAGCACGATGAGCAGGCAGGACGCCGTGGTGACGGCCCACGCCCCGCGCCTGCCCAGGTACCACCAATGAGCGCCGAATCCTCCCAGTACGGCGGCGGCCAGTGCGGCCATGGACTTGCTGCGATGCGCAACGGGAGGCTGCTGCGCAGCGCGTGTCTCCAGGATCTCCATGCTTGGCCCTCATGCGCAGACGCGGCGGATGCCGCGCCGCAATGGATTTTCTTTACAATCGGCATATTGTAGAAGAGGAAGCGGCGAGGCGGCCAAGCCGAAACGACAGATCATGCAGGCACCCGAATTCGACATCGCCATCGCAGGCGCCGGCCCGGTGGGCAGTGCGCTGGCACTGCTGCTTGCGCGCCATGCCCCACGGCCGGAGCGCATCCTGTTGGTGGGGGCCCCCTTTCTTGACAGCGCCCCCCCGGCCCCGCAAAAGGCTCCGGATCCCCGCTCCCTGGCGATGAACCACGGCAGCCGCAGCGTACTCGAACAGTTGGGGGCCTGGCCGGCGCACTCAGCCAGCATCGAGACTGTCCACGTCTCGCAACGCGGCAGGCTCGGCCGGACCGTGATCCGCCATGACGAAATGGGTGTGCCGCGGCTCGGCAGCGTGGTCGCGTACCACGATCTTCTGGCCTGCCTGCACGCCGCGGTGCGGCACTGCGGCGTGACCATGTCCCAGGCCTCCCAGGCCTACCCCCTCATTGCCCAGCATGTGCATCTGCAGGTGGACGGGCGCGACATCTCCAGCGCCGTTACCATCCTGTCCGATGGCAGCCGGCCGAGCGGGCTGCGGCGCGAATACAACCAGCATGCCGTGCTGACCACGGTCCGCGCCAGCCAGCCGCAGGCCCGCTGGGCGTTCGAGCGATTCACCGATCAGGGGCCGCTGGCGCTGCTGCCGCACCCGGACGGGCCCGACCGGTATGGCGTGGTCTGGTGCTGCGCCCCCCAGCACGCCGAAGCCCTCAGGCGACTGGACCCGCCGGCCTTCAACCAGGCCTTGTCCCGCGTATTCGGAGACCGCCTCGGCAGACTCGAATGCCAAGGGCTGCGTCATGTGTTCCCACTGAGCCTGAACGCCGGTCCGCAGCTGCTCAATCCGCGCACCGTGGCCATCGGCAATGCCGCCCAAACCCTGCACCCGGTCGCCGGCCAAGGGCTGAACCTCGGCCTGCGCGACGCCGTCCAGCTGTCGCAAGCCCTGGCTCCATGGCTGGTCCAACCCGGGCAGGCCCCGGGTCCTCTTCTGGAATCCTTTGCCCGACGCCGAAAGGCGGACCGCTGGCTGACCACCGGCATCACCGATTTCCTCCCGCGCATTTTTTCCACCCGCAACCCGCTGGTGGAACACTGCAGCGGCATCGGGCTGCTGGCCATGGATCTGATCCCGCCCTTGCGCGCCTCGCTGGGCCGCCACCTGATGCAGGGTTTGCGCGTCTGATCGCCGAAGACCGGCAGAACTCGTCCCGGGGCGTTAAAATCCCCCGATGCGTATTGGTTCCTGGCTCCTTCCCAACCCGGTATTCGTCGCCCCCATGGCGGGGGTGACCGACCGCCCCTACCGTCAGCTTTGCAAGCGGCTGGGAGCCGGCTATGCCGTGTCGGAAATGGCCGCCAGCAACCCGAAACTCTGGAACAGCGTCAAGACCTCCCGCCGCCTGGACCACCAGGGTGAAATGGATCCGATTGCAGTGCAGATCGCAGGCGCCGATCCGGCCATGATGGCAGAGGCGGCGCTCTTCAACATCAGCAAGGGCGCGCGGATCATCGACATCAACATGGGGTGTCCGGTCAAGAAAGTCTGCAATGTCGCATCGGGCTCGGCCCTGCTGCGCGACGAAGACCAGGTGGCCCGCATACTCGACAGCGTGGTGCGCGCCTGCCGCCCCTTGGGCATCCCCGTGACGCTCAAGACCCGCACCGGCTGGGATACCCGGTCGCGCAACGCCGTGCGCATCGCACGGCTGGCCCAGGACACCGGCATCTCGGCGCTCACGCTGCACGGGCGGACCCGCGCCGACCTCTACCAGGGACAGGCCGAATACGATACGATCAGGGCGGTCAAACAGTCCGTGACCATACCCGTCATTGCCAACGGCGACATCGACAGTCCGGAAAAGGCGCGCCACGTTCTCGACTACACAGGGGCCGATGCCGTAATGATCGGCCGGGCCGCCCAAGGGCGGCCCTGGATTTTCCGCGAAGTCGCCCACTTCCTGGAAACGGGACAGCATCTGGCCCCCCCGACGTTCGGTGAGCTGCGCGCGCTGCTTCTGGAGCACCTGGAAGACCACTACCGTTTCTACGGCGAGTTCACCGGGGTTCGATCGGCGCGCAAGCACATTGGCTGGTACCTGCAAGGACAACCGGACAGCCAGGCCCTGCTGGCCCGCATCAATGCCTCGGAAAGCACCGACGGCCAGATGCGCGCCCTGGAGCAATGGTTCGACCGGCATCCCGCGGACGCGTTCATCTCACCCCTGCGGAATCACGCCCTGGCGGCCTGACGTCGCTCCCAGGCCCCACGACCAACAAAGAAAACACCACCACCAACATCATTATGAGCAATACCATTTCATTGGAGCAGTGCGTTCGCAACAGCCTGGAACGCTATTTCGAAGACCTCGGCGACTCACAAGCCCACGATGTGCTGGCCATGGTCGTGCATCGCATCGAGCGGCCGGTGCTCGAGCTCGTCCTCGAGAAAGCCCAGGGCAATCAGACCAAAGCGGCCGAAATGCTGGGGATAACGCGCAGCACCCTGCGCAAGAAACTCCAGGCGCACAACCTCCAACCCTGATTTTCACTTTCATTTCCGTACTTCAACATGAAAATCCAAACCGCCCTGCTTTCGGTTTCCGACAAGACCGGAATCGTCGAATTCGCCCAAGCCCTCGCCCAGCGAGGCGTGCGCCTGCTGTCCACCGGCGGCACAGCCAAACTGCTGAGCCAGTCGGGCCTGGCCGTCACCGAAGTGGCCGAACACACCGGTTCGCCGGAGATCCTGGATGGACGAGTCAAGACCCTGCATCCCCGCGTCCACGGCGGACTGCTGGCACGCCGCGACAGCGCCGAGCACATGGCCACCCTGCAGGAACACGGCATCGACCGCATCGACATGCTGGTGGTCAACCTGTACCCTTTCCGTGAGACCATCGCCAAGCCGGGCTGCACTTTCGCCGACGCCATCGAGAACATCGACATCGGCGGCCCCGCCATGCTGCGCGCCGCCGCCAAGAATCACGGCACGCCCGAAGGCGGCGTGACCGTGGTCATCGACCCGGCCGACTACGCCCGCGTTCTCGCCGACATGGACGGCCCGGCCGGCGAGCCTTCCTACGCCTTGCGCCTGGAACTGGCCGGCAAGGTCTATGCCCATACCGCCGCCTACGACGGCGCCATCGCCTCTTACCTCAGCAGCCTGGCCGAAGCGGAACCCGCGCAAGAAGCCGAGCCCAAACGCGACGCCTGGCCCCGGACCCTCACGGTCCAGGTGCGCCAGCATCAGGTGCTGCGCTACGGCGAGAACCCGCATCAATCCGCGGCGTTCTATGTCGACCAACCGGTGGGCGCCGGCCTGCTGGGCAGCTACCGCCAGCTGCAGGGCAAAGAACTTTCCTACAACAACATCGCCGATGCCGATGCCGCCTGGGAATGCGCCCGCAGCTTCGAAACCTGCGCCTGCGTGATCGTCAAACACGCCAACCCCTGCGGCGTCGCCCTGGGCGAAACGACCGCCGCCGCCTACCAGAAGGCATTCAAGACCGATCCCACGTCCGCTTTCGGCGGCATCATCGCCTTCAACCGTCCTGTCGACGCCGCCACGGCCGAAGCCATCACGTCGCAGCAATTTGTCGAAGTCCTGCTCGCCCCCGGCTACTCATCCGAAGCCCTGGCGATTTTCGCCGCCAAGAAAAACGTGCGCGTCCTCGAGATCCCCCAGGGCACGGCACAAAATGCCTTCGACATCAAACGCGTGGGCGGCGGCTGGCTGGTGCAGGATCCTGACAACCACCGCATCACTCTCGCCGATATCAAGGTCGTGACCGAAAAGGCACCGACCGACGCCCAGATGCAAGACCTGCTCTTCGCCTGGAAAGTCGCCACCTACGTGAAATCCAACGCGATCGTTTTCGTGGCCGACAACATGACCGTCGGGGTGGGCGCGGGCCAGATGAGCCGCATCGATTCGGCGCGCATTGCCTCGATCAAGGCCGGCAACGCCGGTCTGACCCTGGCCGGTTCGGCCGTGGCCTCGGATGCGTTCTTCCCCTTCCGCGACGGCCTGGACGTGGTGGCCGATGCAGGCGCCACCTGCGTCATCCAGCCCGGCGGCAGCATCCGTGACGACGAGGTCATCGCGGCCGCCAATGAGCGCGGCATTGCGATGGTGTTCACCGGCGTGCGGCACTTCCGCCACTGATGCGCATCCTGGGCATCGATCCCGGACTGCGGCGCACGGGCTTCGGGGTCATCGACGCCCAAGGCCCGCGGCTGCAGTATGTGGCCAGCGGCACCATCGTGGTGCCGCCTGGGCTGCCTCTGTCGGAACGCCTCAAGGTCATTCTGGACAATATCCGGGAAATCGCCCGAACCACCGCCCCGACCGTATCCGCCCTGGAGAAGGTGTTCGTCAACACCAACCCCGCCTCCACCCTGCTGCTTGGCCAGGCTCGCGGAGCCGCCATGTGCGCACTGGCAGATTCCGGGCTGGATGTGCACGAATACACCGCGCTGCAGATCAAGAAATCCGTCGTCGGCAATGGCCATGCGGCCAAGGAACAAGTGCAGCGCATGGTGCAGTACCTGCTCAAGCTCGACGGCCTGCCCGCCCCCGACTCGGCGGACGCGCTGGCCTGCGCCATTTGTCATGCCCATGTCGGCCCGCTGGCGGTCCGGCTTTCGCCGGGGGCGCAAGGGCAAGCCCTGCGCCTGCGCGGCGGACGGCTGACCGGCTGAGGCGCCGGCTTCTCATTCACCTGAGGACACACAATGATAGGACGCATTACCGGCACCCTGATGGACAAGACTCCCCCGACGGTCTGTGTCGACGTCGGCGGCGTGGGCTATGAAATCGATGTGCCCATGAGCACTCTGTACAAGCTGCCGGAAACCGGCGCCAGACTGAGCCTGTTCACGCACCTGGCCGTGCGCGAGGATGCGCACGTCCTCTATGGCTTTTCGACGGCCCAGGAACGCTCCGCCTTCCGGGCGCTGATCAAAGTCACCGGCATCGGGGCTCGCACCGCCCTGGCCGTGCTGTCCGGCATGACCGTCGAAGAACTGGCCAACGCCATCACTCTGCAGGAAACGGGCCTGCTCACCCGGGTGCCGGGCATCGGCAAGAAAACCGCCGAACGCCTGCTGCTGGAGCTGCGCGGCAAGCTGGGCGCGGATCTCGGCTCGGTGGCCGCCCAGGGCGGACCATCCGGGCACGGCGACATCCTGAACGCCCTGCTCTCGCTGGGCTACTCGCAAAGCGAGACACAGTCGGCACTCAAGAAACTGCCCGAGGGCGTGGACGTCGCCGAAGGCATCCGGCTTGCGCTCAAGTCACTGGCCCGGGGCTAGCAGGCGCGCATAGACGTCCAGATCGACATTCCCGCCGCTGAGCAGCACGCCGATACGCAGCCCTTTGAAATCGGGCTCCGGCTGCTCCAGCACAGCGGCCGCCCCCAGACAGCCCGTGGGCTCGACCACGATCTTCATGCGCTGCGCAAAAAAACGCATGGCCCTCGCCAGTTGCTCGTCGGAGACCGTCAGCACCCCCGCCGCCTCACGCCGGATGATGGGAAACGTGAGCTGACCCAGCGCAGCCGTCAGGGCGCCGTCCGCGATCGAGTGGGGCGGCGCGATACGAACGATATGCCCTTGCGCCAGCGACTGCTGGGCGTCGTTGGCCGTCTCGGGCTCGACGCCATACACGGCGCACCCCGGGCTGAGCGCGGCGGCCGACAGCAATGAACCGGAAAGCAGGCCGCCCCCGCCCAGGGGAACATACAACCGGTCGAGCGTGCCGGCATCTTCGATGAGCTCCCGGACCGCCGTGCCCTGCCCCGCGATCACGCCGGGATGATCGAACGGGGGAATCAGGCTCATGCCCTGGCGTTCGACGTAGGCCTGGGCGATTGCTTCGCGGCTCTGTGTCAGGCGCTCGTACTGGATGACGTCGGCGCCATAATCGCGCGTGGCGGCCAGCTTGGCCGCCGGCGCATCCGAAGGCATGACGATGACGGCCTTCACGCCCGACATGCGGGCAGCCAGCGCAACGGCCTGTGCGTGGTTGCCGGAGGAATACGCAACGACGCCCGCACGTTGCTGCGCCTGGGTCAGCCCGGAGATCGCGTTGTAGGCGCCGCGGAACTTGAACGCCCCGATGCGCTGGAAGTTTTCGCACTTGAAATAGACGCGGGCGCCCAGCCGGGCATCCAGCCAGGACGACGTCAGGACGGGCGTACGATGGGCGACGCCGCGCAGCACATCGGCCGCGCGGGCCACATCGTCATAATCAGGCAGCATGAGGGACATTGGAACTCTCCGGATGACATCGGACCTCGGTCCGGCCAGAGTCGATAGTGTACGATTGCCCTAACACACACGCCGTACTCAGCTCTCATGGCCATACACTCCGATCCGCTCTCCAGCCTGTCACCCGAAGTCCGTCTGGTGGCTCCCGAAGCCGCCTCCCCCAACGAAGAGTCGGTGGAACGCGCCCTGCGTCCCCGCATGCTCGACGACTACGTCGGCCAGCAGCGGGTCCGCGAGCAACTGGAAATCTTCATCGCCGCCGCGCGCAAACGCCAGGAAGCCCTGGACCACGTCCTTCTGTTCGGCCCCCCCGGCTTGGGCAAGACGACCCTGGCCCACATCGTGGCCCACGAGATGGGCGTGCAGTTGCGCCAGACGTCCGGCCCGGTGCTGGAACGGCCGGGCGACCTCGCCGCCCTGCTCACCAACCTCGAGCGCAACGACGTGCTGTTCATCGACGAAATCCACCGCCTCTCGCCGGTGGTCGAAGAAATCCTCTACCCGGCGCTCGAAGACTTCCAGATCGACATCCTCATCGGCGAAGGGCCCGCGGCGCGCAGCGTCAAGATCGACCTGCAGCCCTTCACGCTGGTCGGGGCCACGACACGGGCCGGCATGCTGACCAACCCATTGCGGGACCGCTTCGGCATCGTGTCGCGCCTTGAGTTCTACAACGCCGACGACCTCACCCGCATCGTGACGCGCAGTGCCGGCCTGCTCAACGTGGCCATTTCCGAAGAAGGCGCGCGCGAGATCGCCCGGCGCTCACGCGGCACGCCCCGCATCGCCAACCGGCTGCTGCGGCGGGTGCGCGACTACGCCGAGGTGAAGAACGATGGCCGGGTCACGGCCGAGATCGCCAATGCGGCCCTGGCCATGCTGGAAGTCGATCCGCAAGGCCTGGATCTCATGGACCGCAAGCTGCTCGAGGCCATCGTCTGCAAGTTCGACGGGGGACCGGTCGGTGTCGACAGCCTGGCCGCCGCCATCGGCGAAGAACGCGACACCATCGAAGATGTCATCGAGCCCTATCTGATCCAGCACGGCTATCTGCAACGCACCCCGCGCGGCCGCGTCGCCACCCAGACGACCTGGCGCCATCTGGGCTTGGCCATTCCCAGCAAACCGGGCAGCGGCGACCTTTTCGACTGATTTCATCATTCCGGCGCAAGCGTCCGCCCCGTCATCCCGGCGAGGGCCACGATCCACGGCTATGGTGGATTCCGCCTTTCGGCGGAATGACGAGAACGCGCGGGGCTGAGTCAGCCGACCTCGGCCATGCGCACGCAGCGCAGCAGCTCTTCGCCATAGGCTTCCAGCTTGCGCGCCCCCAATCCGTTGATGCCGCCCAGCCCATCCAGGGAGTCCGGGCCGCGCTCGGCCACTTCACGCAAGGTCGCGTCGTGAAAGATCACATAGGCCGGCACCCCGTGCGCACGCGCGACTTCGGCGCGCCAGGCCCGCAATGCGTCAAACCGCGAACGCGCGGCTTCGGACGAAAGTTCGGCCTCCGGTTTGCGGCGAGTCCCGGCGCGCGCGGAGCCTGCGCTCTTGGCTGACTCGCGCCTCAACATCAGGGTGGTTTCGCCGCGCAAGACGGATCGACTGCCATCGGTCAGGGCCAAAGTGCCGTAGCCCTCCTGATCGACAGTCAGCAGGTTGAGCGCCAGTAGCTGACGCAATACGCTTCGCCACCCCTGCTCGGACAAGTCTTCGCCGACGCCGAACACGCTCAGGCTGTCATGGCCATTCTGCGCGACACGCTCGGTTCGCTTGCCGCGCAGGATATCGATGATGTGGCCCGCACCGTAGCGCTGGCCGCGTTCCCGCCACAGCCGATACACGGCGGAAAGGATTTTCTGGGCGGCCACCGTGCCATCCCACGCCTGCGGTGGTTCGAGGCAGGTATCGCAATTGCCGCAAGGCTCGATGGACTGGTCGAAGTAGGCTAGCAGGCGCTGACGCCGGCATGTGACGGTCTCGCACAGCCCGAGCATGGCATCGAGCTGCGTCCCCAGGCGGCGCCGGAAGGCATCATCGCCCTGGGATTCGTCGATCATGCGCCGCTGCTGCACCACGTCCTGCAGACCGTAAGCCAGCCAGGCCGTGGCCGGCTCCCCGTCCCGGCCGGCCCGGCCCGTTTCCTGATAATAGCCCTCCACCGATTTGGGCAAGTCGATGTGTGCCACGAAACGCACGTCCGGCTTGTCGATCCCCATGCCGAAGGCGATCGTCGCCACCATGACCAGGCCATCCTCGCGCAGGAAGCGCGCCTGGTTGGCGGCACGCACCGCCCCGCTCATCCCCGCGTGGTAAGGCAAGGCCTCGATGCCGTGCGCGCAGAGGAACTCGGCGGTTTCCTCGACCCGCGCCCTGGACAGGCAATAGACAACCCCGCAGTCTCCAGGGTGCTCATCCTGTATGAACTGCAGCAACTGGCGCTTGACCTCTTTCTTCTCGATGATGCGATAGCAGATGTTGGGCCGATCGAAGCTGGCCACGAACTGCCGCGCTTCGGTCAGTTGCAGGCGCTGCACGATTTCATGGCGCGTCGCCGAGGTCGCCGTGGCCGTCAGCGCAATGCGCGGAACCTGCGGCCAGCGCTCCGAAAGCATGGACAGCCCCAGATACTCGGGCCGGAAGTCATGCCCCCACTGCGAAACGCAATGCGCTTCGTCGATGGCAAACAGGGCGATGCGTCCCTGCGACAGCATCTCGAGGCAGCGGTCGGTCAGCAAGCGCTCCGGCGCCACGTACAACAGATCCAGCTCGCCCACCATGAACTGGCGTTCGACTTCTCTGGCGGTGCGCCAATCCTGGGTCGAGTTCAGGTAGGCGGCCCGCACCCCCAGTTCGAGCAAGGCATCGACCTGATCCTGCATCAGCGCGATCAGGGGCGACACCACGACGCCGCAGCCGTCGCGAGCCAAGGCGGGGATCTGGTAACACAGCGACTTGCCCCCGCCCGTCGGCATCAGCACCAGGGCGTCGCCGCCATGAACGACCTGCTCGATGATGGCCTGCTGCTCCCCTCTGAACGCGTCATAGCCGAAGACCTGCTGCAGTATCTGAAGGGGGGAGGCGTCTCGGGATGGCATTGGCTGGGCGGGCGAATCTTGGCAAAGCGAAGGGAGAGGGGCATTTTAGCCCCTTCCGGAAACACGCAACGAATGGCCTCGTTCCCTAGAACAGGGGAATGGCGAAATTCAGGCCGATGTCATAGCTGTCACCGACCAGTTCGCGATCGGCCTTCAGCGAGATGCGCAGATTGGGGCTGTACCAGAACTGCTGGCTGAGTCCGAACTTGCGCTTGAGCACCCCCGCCGACGAGGTCACTTTTTCGAACGAGCCTTCGAGATTTCCCCAGCGCCCGAGAGAAAGTGTCGCCGACCAGAGATTGCGGTTCCGGCCGGACTCGAGCGGACCCGCCTGGTAGTCGGCAAGATCGCTGTAGCCCGAGGTATGCGCGTCGTGGGTCCAACCCAGGTTGAGGGACTCGAGCACATCCGCCTCATAGCCCACCCGATAACGCCAGCCGGCCTCCAGATCGCGGGCGGCCCTGCTGACACCCAGCCGCCATGCCCCCCACCCCGGAACGTCATAACGCCCCCCCAGGCCGGTCACCGCCATGTCGGAGGCCCACTGCAACTGGGACTCCAGCTTCAGATGCCGGTTGAGCCCATAGGTCACGACACCCTCCCCCGCCTTGGGACCGTAGGTCAGGTCGCCCGACTCGCCGGGGTGGGCCGACTGGTCCAGCGCCCCCACCGCCAGGGAATAGCTCCACTGATCATCGTTCCGCCAGCCTCCGGCCGGCGTCTGGGACACGCCGATGCCTGCCAGGTTCGGCATATCGCCCCAGAGGGATTTCTGCACCGCCTCGTTGCCCAGCACCAGCCGCGTGCCATCGGTGCGCGAATAGGACCAATTGCGCGCCCCCAGCGTCCACCCTTCTGACTTGCCGGCCGCGGCAAAAGACAGCGTCACCTGGGCGTTCGACGCATCATGCAGACCGGGACGGCCTGAACCGGGCCGAAGGCCGGACCAGCCCCGGATGTATGACGCGTCCACCGACAGCATGTTCTCGGGTGAAGGCAACAGCGAGTTCCCGGTCCCCGGAGGGTCGACCGGCCCCTCCTCGATGGGCGGCAGAGGCTCGGGCAAGGGTTCCGGGCTGTCGATCTCAGCCTGCGGCGCGGCGTAGACCTGGACGGGGGACAGATTCTGCAAGGCGGCGCTGGCCGAGTCGGAGCGGCCATCCACCGACAGCGGATCCGGCCACTGCGCCCACGCCGCCCCGCCTGCCCCGCCCGACACCAGCGCCGCGACAAGCACAGCGCGAAACCACCACAATCCCGACATCGCCATCACACTTCAAAAAACAAGACTCGTTTCCGGTCATCCCCTGCTGCGGCTTGAAACCGACGCATCGATCAGGGCCTCGCCGCTTTGATCCAGCGAACGCTTCAACGCGGAGTAACGTTCGAGCAGAGCCGATTTATAGACCACCCCAAGCAGCTCGGGCTGTTCGCCACGGCTGACGACTGGCAGGCGCTCGCCCTGGAACTGGACGAACAGCTCCTGAGCCTCGTCCAGTCTCATGTCGGGGTACAGCGCCTTGACGAAATCCAGCCGCAAGACGTCGCCCGCCTTCTTTTCCTGCGAATTGCTGTGCCCCAGCAACAGGCTGGTCAGGTCCGGCTGGGCGATCACCCCGAGGAAAATGTTCCGGTCATCCACCACATACAAGTACCTGACCGGATATTCCAGGAACATGGCCAGGGCTTCCTTGACCGGCGCGTCCGAGCGGATCACGGTCTGGGCGGGACGTATGAGCTCGGACAACTTGGTGTGCCGCAGGGTACGGCGCAGCACGATATCCCGCTCGCGGCTCAGGGTCACGTCATACATCGCAACCTCGGCGACGGATCGCGACACGAAATGCGCCAGCACGCAGGCCAGCATCAACGGCACCACGACCTGATAGTTCTGCGTCATCTCGAAGATCATGAGAATGGCCATCAGGGGCGCGCCCGTCGCCGCGCCGAGGAAAGCCCCCATGCCCGCCAGGGTGAACAGATGCTGTGCCGCGGCCGCCCCCGGCCAGAACAGTGCGACCACCATGCCGAACAAGGTTCCGAACGCCGCGCCGACGAAGATCGTCGGGGTGAAGACGCCGCCCACCGCCCCGGAGCCCACGGTAAATGCCGTGGCCAGTATCTTGCAGAGAAGGATCAGCATGATGGCTTGCCAGGCCCAGGAATCATTGAGCAAGGAAGAAACCACGCTGTACCCATTGCCGGCCGCCCTGGGCACGAACACCAGCAAGGTCCCCAGCAACAGACCGCCCAGGGCAAGCCTCAGGGGCAGGGACAAGCCCGAAGCGCGAAACAGGCTGCGGGAACTGTCCAGCAGTTTCAGGAACAGCGGGGCAAGCAGGCCGGCAAAAATGCCCAGCAACACCATCCAGGCATGGCCTGCGATCGGCATCGCCAAGCCATCGGCCACGGGATAGATGACGTGGTAGCGTCCGATCCAGTGCATGGTCATGTTGGAAACCGACGCTGCGATGAGCAAAGGGCCGACGCTCTGGATGGCCATCGTGCCCAGCACGATCTCGGCGATGAACAGCGTTCCCGCCAGCGGCGTGCCGTAGGCGGCCGCCACGCCGGCGGCCGCGCCGCAAGCGACCAGCAGGCGCAGACGCGCCGTGTCGAACAAGCCGAACCGTCCGATTGCCGAGGCGCACAGCGATGCCATGTGCACCATGGCGCCCTCACGGCCGATCGAGCCCCCGGACGCCACGGAAAACAGCGATGAAACCGAACGCAGAAGCCCCTGGCGAAGCGACAGCTTGCCATCGCCGATGGCTACCGCTTCCATGTAATCGGAGCTCTTGCCCACCTTGAACTTGCCGGCCCAGATCAGCAGGAAACCGGCGACCAGACCGCCGGCCACGGGAAAGAGGATGCGTCCGTACCACGGCAGGCCCGTCGCGACCGCCACGATGGAGCCGTGGTTTCCGGTGGCAAGGCGTTGCACCAGATAGATGCCCTCGTGGAACAGAGCAGTGGTCAGCGCCCCCAGCACCCCCACCACGACCGCCCAGCCCAGCATGGCGGGCGACGCCGACAACCAGTCATAGCTTTCAAGTCGACGACGGATGTCATGCAGCAGATTATTCATTCAGTTTCCAGCAGATCACAGATATTTCAGTCTATTTCGCCTTGCTTGCCAGCACCGGCGTCTACGCGCACACTGGCAGCCATGGATGCCCCACTGACAAAAGTACTGGTCGTGGACGACGACCCTGCGCTGCGCCAACTGCTGGCCGATTATCTTAACCGGCACGGCTATGATACGCTGCTCGCGGCCGATGCAGCGGACCTCGAATCGCGCATCGAGCGTTTCTCGCCGGATCTCATCGTGCTCGACCGCATGCTGCCGGCCGGCGACGGCGCCGAAGCCTGCCGCCGCCTGCGCCAACAAGGCGAAGACATCCCCATCATCCTGCTCACAGGCCGCGACGAAACCGTCGATCGGGTCATTGGCCTGGAAGCCGGGGCCGACGACTACGTGGGCAAGCCTTTCGACCCCCGCGAGCTGCTGGCCCGCATCGAGGCGGTCATGCGGCGCAAGAAAGGCGCATCCACAATCACCAAGGGCAAGCCGGTCAGTTTCGGCCCCTTCGTGTTCGACCCGGCCACCCGCCAACTGACACGGGACGGCGCCCCCATCAAGCTGACGGGCGGCGAAGTCAACCTGCTCGAGGCCTTGATCGCCAATCCCGGCAAACCGCTCTCGCGCGACCGCTTGCTGGCCCTGGCGCGCGACGACGAAGACGGCGAGCGCAATGACCGGGCCATCGACATCGCCATACTGCGCCTGCGCCGCGCCATCGAGGACGACCCGAAACAGCCCCGCTGGATACAGACGGTGTGGGGTGTGGGCTATCGATTCTCCCCCTGACACCGCATGCCCCGCTTCCTGCTTCTGCGCTCTCTCTATGCCCGTCTGATCCTGCTGACGCTCGGCACCGTTTTCCTGGTGCAGGCGGCAACGGTCGCCTCCGTCACCTACTACCGCAAGCGGCTCACCGAGGACGTCACGGTGGATGTCGTCGCCACCACCATCCGCACGGTCCGTGCAGCCTTGGCCGAAGTGCCCCCCGACCGGCGCGCGGACTTCGTGCGCGAGGCCTCCCGGAACGAATGGCGCCTGTGGTCGCGCGCCACGGAAACTCCTCGCCCGCCCCGGAGCGAACGAGCAGAACGCAACGACCGGAGCGAGCCCCCGCAACCCCTGCCTCGGGACATCCGCCAGGATCTTCGACAGTTCATCGAAACCCTCAATCTCAAACTCGATGACGGCACCCGGGTCGGGCTGTCCCGCGGACGCATCCCCAGACTGTACATTTCGCTCATCCCCGACCCTGGCGTGGATCCGAGCGACAACGCCAACCTCGAATGGCTGGTCATTCCCCTGGACCGCTTGACGCCGCCGGTGGCAACCCCCCTGATCGTCATCTGGCTGGCGGGGATGGGCATCCTGCTGCTCGTCGCCGCGGCGTTCGCCTGGCACATCACCCGGCCGATCACGCGGCTGGTCAAGGCCACGGATCAACTTGCACAGGGCCAGCCGCAGCGCGTCGAGCCCTCCGGCCCCACCGAAACCCGCATTCTCGGGGAACGCTTCAACGCCATGCTGGACGCGCTGGCCGAGTCCGACGCGGTGCGCCGCACGCTGCTGGCGGGCCTGCCCCACGACCTGAAAGGTCCGCTGTCGCGCATGTGGCTGCGCACCGAAATGACGAATGACCCGGTCTACCGGGACGGCATGCGCAATGACATCCAGGACATGCAGCGGATGATCGACCAGTTCATCGGTTTCGTGCGCGGCACGGATCCCGCCACCTACCACTTCGCCCCGCTCAACTTGCGCGACTGGGTCACCGAACAGGTCGAAGCCTGGGAAACCGCGGGCAGCGAAGTCCGCCTCACGGACAAACCCGCCGAGGCCACCGTGGTGCTGGCCGACCGGCTCGCGATGGCCCGATTGCTGGACAATCTGGTCACCAATGCCTTCAACCATGGCGCTCCGCCAGTGGAGGTTTCGCTGAAGGTCCACGGCAAGGAAGCCATACTCACGATCGCCGACCATGGGCCGGGCATCTCGCCCGAACGCAGGGCTGAGGCCCTGCGCCCCTTCTCGCGCCTGGACACCGCCCGCACGCGGACCGGATCAGTAGGCCTGGGCCTGGCAGTTTCCAATGCCATCGTCCAGGCGCACCATGGCAGGTTCAGCCTGGGCGCCGCGCCCTGGGGAGGGCTCTCCATCGAGATCGCCCTGCCCCTGGCGGGTCAGGACTTGAACTCCGGCGGGGCGGGCGGCTTGGACAAGCCAAACATGCCCCAGTAGACCCAGATATTGAAAATCAGCACCACGGGCAGGGCCACGATCGAAGCGGCCAGGATGAACCGCAGGGAAGCCACCGACGCCGCCCCGTCCCAGAGCGTGATGTCATCGAGCACGAGGTAAGGGAAAAAGCTGTAGCCCAGGCCCGCCAGCATGACAAGGAACACCACCAGAGTCAGCAGAAAGGGCAGGGCCGTCGTGCGGTAGCTGCGGTGAATCATGCGCTGCAGCCGCAATTCAATGCCCACGAAGCACGCAAGCACCACGGCCCAGAGCGCCGCCTCATAGGCCCATTGCGGGGCATCGCTCCATTTGAGAAAAACGCCGGTGTTGGCGAAGCCGAGCACGAAGGAGACCCCCACCGCCCCGGCCGCCGCCCAGCGGACGGCGCGCCGGCCCCACATGACCGCCCGGGCCCGCAACTCACCCGATTCGCGCATGATGAGCCATGAGGCGCCCAAGAGACTGTACGCCGACAAGGCGCACACCCCCAGGAAAGCCCCGAACCAGACGTAGCCGCTGCCGCTCTGATAAGAAACCACGAGCTGGCTGACCAGCACGCCATGGGACAAGGCGGTGAACACGGACCCCAGGGCAAACGCCCTGATCCAGCGGGCCTGCATTTCGATGGGCGCGCGCAAACGCAGCTCGAACGAGACCGACCGCAGCAGGACCCCCAGGGCCAACATGGCCAGCGGCAGATAAAGCTCGCCCATGATGCTGCCCCAGGCATATGGAAAGGCCGACACGAACAGGCCCATGCCCAGGAACAGCCAGAACTCATTGGCATCGCGCCATGGGCTGAGCAGCGACATCATCCGGGGGCGGAGGTCGGACGGCGCAAACAGCACCAGGCAGCCCACGCCGATATCGAAACCATCGAGGACCGTCCCGGCCACGATGACGGCAAACAGCAGGCCCATGAATGCGAGAGGCATCCAGAACGCGGGATCCTGCGCACTGATGCCCAACAGGCTGACCAGGGTATCGATCATGCGCGCCTCCTGCGCCGGGCCACCGGCACCACGCCGTGTCGGACGATATGATTCATCAATTGCAGGAAGCCGATGAGCAGGAAGGCATAGACGGCGATATAAGCCGCCATGCCCAGGCTCAAGGCCTCGGAATTCGTCTCCCCCACGATTTCCGTGAATGTGACTGTGCCGTTGACCGCGTAAGGCATGAGACCAGACAGCACATGGACCAGCCCGGCCACCCCGAGCACCCAACCGGAGAACGTCAGGCAGACGAGGCTTGCCCGCCACCAATTCGGCAAGGCGGTCGGATCGAGGCCGCGCTTGCGCAGACGCCAGTAACTGGCCCATGCCAGCAAGGCCATGACCAGGCCCAGAGCCACCGTCAGCCGAAAGGACCAGAAAGTCAGCCCGACCGGCGGCGCCATGCCCGAGGCCTGGTCCAGGCCGAAGTAAAGCCCGTTTTCATCCTTGTGCAGCCAGAACTTGCCCGCCCCGGGCCACAGGAGCACCGACCGGTTGCCGTTGCCGGCCGTATCGGGCCAGGCGAGCAGGGCAAGATCCGGGGGCGAGCCGCTTTGCCAGTAACCCACGGTGGCCGCCGCCTTTGGGGGCTGATGCTGCGAGACCTGGTGGCCGTATGCCGCCACCACTGGCGCCAGGGCCACCGTCGCGGCCATCGCCAGTACCAGGCCTGTGCGGAACGACAGACGCTCGCCCTCTTCGAGGGGATGCCAGGCGCTCTGGCGCGCCCCGGTGCCCAGCATCAGGAAGGCGACGGTCAGCGCCGCGCTGACCAACAGAAGACCTGTCAGAGGCAGCGAGAAAGGATTGAAGATGATGTCCTGCCAGTCGGACACATGGTACTGGCCGTTGACCAGCAAAGCCCCCCGCGGGGCTTGCATCCACCCTTCCAGCACGATGAGCCAGAGCGCCGACAAGGTCGTGCCGGCGGCCACCATGAGCACCACCACCGTATGCACACGATCCGACAGGCGACGCTGCCCGAACAGCATGGCGCCCAGGAAACAAGACTTGAAGATGAAGGTGGTCAATACCGCGCCGGCCAGGAGAGGCCCCGCCACTTCGCCGACACGATCCATCAAGCCCGGCCAGAGGCTGCCGATCTGGATGAGCAAAGGCATGCTGGACGCAAGGCACATGATGACGGTCAAGGCGAACACCCGGACCCAGAAACGGTAAGCGGCCGTCCAGCCGGGCTGCCCCGTCATGTGGGCCGCCAGCTTGAAGAAAAGCAGCACCCAGGCCAGGCCGAGCTCGATCAGAAGAAAGAGCGAGAAAAAACCCAGGCTGAGGAAAAACTGCAATTTGGAGAGCAGTAGCGTCGTGTCATTCATGATGTGCGCTAGTTTAGAGTGTCTTTCGCCGCACGGGGAGCCGGCCTTGAGGGCAAATATTTCGGAACGTGGCAAAATGCATGCTTCATGTGAATTTTCGTATCATCCCAGTCCCGTATGACGACCGCCCCTTCGCCCACACCTGTATCGAACTTCCTGCGCACCATCATCGAACAGGACCTGGCCAGTGATCGTTACGCCGGCAAGCGTTGGGCCGGCCGTCCCGGCCCTTTGTCGGTCCAGCAGGACGGCGTCCCCGACCCTGCCCGTATCCGCACCCGCTTTCCGCCCGAACCCAATGGCTACCTGCATATCGGCCACGCCAAGAGCATCTGCCTCAACTTCGGCCTGGCGCGCGATTACGGCGGGGCCTGCCATCTGCGCTTCGACGACACCAATCCTGAAAAGGAAGACGACGAATACGTCCGCGCCATCATCGACATGGTGAGCTGGCTGGGGTTCGACTGGTCCTACGGCGCCGAGACCAATCAGTACTACGCCAGCGACTACTTCGAATACATGTACGCCTTCGCGCAAGCGTTGATCCGTTCCGGCAACGCCTATGTCGATGAACAGACCGCCGAGGAAATCCGTGCGATGCGCGGCACCCTGACCGAAAAAGGACGCAACTCGCCGTGGCGCGACCGCCCGGCCCAGGAATCCCTTGACCTGCTCGAGGAAATGCGGGCCGGCAAGCATCCCGACGGCAGCCTGGTGCTGCGGGCCCGCATCGACATGGGATCGCCCAACATCAATCTGCGGGACCCGGTGCTGTACCGCATCCGGCATGCCCATCACCATCGCACCGGCGATGCCTGGTGCATCTACCCGATGTACAGCTGGGCCCACCCTGTCGAAGACGCGCTGGAAGGCATCACGCACAGCATCTGCACGCTCGAGTTCGAGGATCAACGTCCCTTCTACGACTGGATCCTCGAAAAGCTGGCCGATCTCGATCAGTTGGCGCGCCCTCTGCCGAAACAGTACGAATTCGCGCGGTTGAACCTCAACTATGTGGTGACCAGCAAGCGCAAGCTGCTCGAACTGGTGCGGCAGAACCACGTCCAGGGTTGGGACGATCCGCGCATGCCGACACTGGTCGGCCTGCGCCGCCGCGGCTATACGCCGGAAGCCATCCGCCTGTTCTGCGAACGCCTGGGGGTGTCCAAGGCCGACTCCCGCATCGACTACAGTGTCCTCGAGCAAGCCTTGCGCGACGACCTCGACCCCAAGGTCGAGCGGCGCGTGGCGGTGCTCGACCCCGTCAAGCTGGTCATCACCAACTATCCCGAAGGCAAGACAGAGCTCTGCCACGCGCCGCGCAATCCCCACGATCCGGAAGCCGGCACGCGCGAATTCCCGTTCTCGCGGGAGCTCTGGATCGAGCGCGACGATTTCCGCGAAGACCCGCCCAAGAAGTACTTCCGCCTGTTCCCCGGCAATACCGTGCGCCTGAAGTACGGCTACGTCGTCACCTGCACCGGTTATGTCAAGGACGAACAGGGCAACGTGACCGAAGTGCATGCCGAGTACCTCCCGGACACCAAGAGCGGGACGCCCGGCGCGGACTCGGTCAAGGTCAAGGGCAACATCACCTGGGTCAGCGCCGCCCACGCAATACCGGCCGAAATACGCCTCTACGACCGCCTGTTCTCCGACCCCCATCCCGATGCGGGCGACAAGGACTACCTCGACCACATCAATCCGGATTCGATCCAGATCGTCACGGGCTGGCTGGAACCTGGCACGCAGGCCGACCCTGACACGCGCTGGCAATTCGAACGCCTGGGTTATTTCGTGGCCGACCGCGAAGTCTCTTCGCGGGACAAGCCTGTCATCAACCGCACGGCCACCCTCAAAGACACCTGGATCTGATTCATTACCCTCGACTGATCACGCCATGAGCGAATCCACCTCAGCTTCCAAGGGCCCGGCGGCCCTTGATTTCAAAAGCGCAACGCTCTATGCGCTGCGGATCGTGCTGCACGATCACCACACCGAGGCGCTTATCGAGGCGCTGGACACGCGCATGCGCGACGCCGGCTCCTTCTTCGAGAACGAGCCGGTCGTCATCGATGCCTCCAACATCGAGCCCTGCATAGACTGGGCCGCGTTGATCGCGGCCTTGCGCGGCCATTCGCTGCATGTGATCGGCGTCGTCGCGCAGGGCGAAAACCTGCGGGCTGCCCGCGACTGCGGCCTGCCCGAAGTCGATCTGTCAGCCGCCCCCGTGCGCCCCGCCAGCACTCCGGCGCCGGAAAAGGAGGTGCCTGTCGTGGCCGCCGTGTCTTCGGCCGGGCAGGCTGCCGAACCGGCCGGCCAGGCGCAGGCCGCGGCACCCTCCCTCGCCCCGGCGGCCATGGTCATCAACCGGCAACTGCGCTCGGGTCAGCGCGTCTATGCCCGCAACACCGACCTCATCGTGATCGGCGTCGTCGGCCAGGGCGCCGAGGTCATCGCCGACGGCAACATCCATGTGTACGGCCCGCTGCGCGGGAAAGCCATGGCGGGCGCCCGCGGAGACACCCAGGCGCGCATCTTCACCACGCAGCTCGATCCGGAGCTGATCGCGATCGCCGGCGTGTACCGCGTCATCGAGACCGGCCTGGACAAGACCCTGAAGAACCAGCCGGCCATCGTGCAGCTCGAAGGCGACACCCTGCAGATCGCGGCGCTGGGCGGCAAGGGATAAGTTTTGTTGCGACCCCGATCACGCCTCCTGCGCGATCCATGGCCTACACAAGACGTTTTTGCTTTACGATTACGTGATTTTTCTTTAATAGGGATTCAATCGTCATGGCACGAATTGTTGTGGTGACTTCCGGCAAAGGCGGCGTGGGCAAGACAACCACCAGCGCCAGTTTTTCCTCGGGCTTGGCGATGCGCGGCTTCAAGACCGTGGTCATCGACTTCGACGTCGGCTTGCGCAACCTGGACCTGATCATGGGCTGCGAACGCCGCGTGGTCTATGATTTCGTCAATGTCATCCAGGGGGAAGCCACGCTCAATCAAGCCCTGATCCGCGACAAGCAGCTCGAGAATCTCTATATCCTGCCGGCCTCCCAGACCCGGGACAAAGACGCCCTTACCCAGGAAGGCGTCGAGAAGACACTGAACGACCTCAAGGCCATGGGCTTCGAGTACATCGTCTGCGACTCGCCTGCGGGCATCGAGACCGGCGCGCTGATGGCCTCTTATTTCGCCGACGACGCCATCGTGGTCACCAATCCCGAGGTCTCCTCGGTGCGCGACTCCGATCGCATCCTGGGCATCCTGTCGGCCAAGTCCCACCGCGCCGTCCAGAACGACGAACCCATCAAGGAATACCTGCTGCTCACGCGCTATAACGCCAAGCGCGTGGCCGACGGCGAGATGCTTTCACTGCAGGACGTCGAAGACATCCTGCGCATCAAGCTGATCGGCGTGATCCCCGAGTCCGAGGACGTGCTGCAAGCCTCCAACCAGGGGATTCCGGCCATCCATATCCGCGACAGCGATGTCGCCATCGCCTACCAGGACGTCGTGGCCCGCTACCTGGGCGAAGAAAGGCCGCTGCGATTCGTGGAATACGAAAAGCCCGGCCTGTTCAAGCGACTTTTCGGAGGCAAGTGATATGTCGTTCCTCTCCTTTCTGCTGGGCCAGAAGAAAACCTCGGCCAGCGTCGCCAAGGACCGCCTTCAACTCATCCTCATCAACGAGCGCGGGGACGGCGCCACGCCCGACTACCTCCCCCGCCTGCAAAAGGAACTGGTCGAGGTGATCTCCCGTTACGTCAAGATCAACCCCGATGACATCCGGGTGAATCTCGAACGCCAGGATTCGCTCGAGATCCTCGAGGTCAAGATCGAGATGCCCCAGGCCGAAGTAAAGTCCTGAGACGGACATCTCAAAGTACGGCCCCTGAAATACAAAGCCCCCCGTTTTCACGGGGGGCTTTGGCGGGAATCAAGCGGAGGTGGGAATTACCGGTTCTTGCCGATCTGATCGCCAATGACGCCACCGATGGCCGCGCCGCCGACTGTACCCAGCACACCGCCGTTGGTGATGACGGCACCGGCGACACCGCCGATACCGGCGCCCGTTACCGCGCTCTTCTGGCGATGGCTCATGCTGTCCCAAGACGAACAGCCAGCCGCCGCAAGAGACACCAAACCAACTGCAGCCATTTTGCCAAATGCGCTTAACTTCATTCCATGCTCCTTGTGACTAAGCGGTAATTTCACGATACCCGATTCGTCAGAGGGACGCCAGCGGGGGAGGTAGCCGATTGTTAATTTGGTAACAAGCCCTCCCCGCCCGGCATGCGGCTTTATTTGAGCGCCTTGTAGCGCAAGCGTTTCGGCTTGGCGCCTTCCTCGCCCAGACGGCGTTTCTTGTCGGCCTCGTATTCCTGATAGTTGCCGTCGAAGAACACGACCTGGGAATCGCCTTCGAAAGCCAGGATATGCGTGGCGATCCGATCCAGGAACCAGCGATCATGGCTGATCACCAGCACACTGCCGGCAAACTCCAGTAACGCATCCTCCAGCGCCCGCAGGGTCTCGACGTCCAGATCGTTGGAGGGTTCATCCAGAAGCAGCACGTTGCCGCCGGCCAACAGTGTGCGCGCCAAATGGAAGCGGCCACGCTCGCCCCCGGACAGCTTGCCCACGGGCTTGTTCTGGTCGCTGCCCTTGAAGTTGAAGCGCCCCAGATAAGCCCGCGACGACATCTCGAACTTGCCGACCGTGATGAGGTCGGCCCCATCCGTCAGGGCATCGAACACCGTCTTGTCATCGGGCAGGGAATCGCGCGACTGATCCACGTAAGCGACCTGCACCGTCTGGCCGACCTTGATTTCACCGGAGTCCGGTTGCTCCTGACCCGTGATCATGCGGAACAGCGTGGATTTGCCCGCTCCGTTGGGGCCGATGATGCCGACGATGGCCCCGGCCGGAATGCGGAAGCTGAGATTGTCGATCAGCAGGCGATCGCCGAACGCCTTGCTGACGTTCTCGAATTCGATCACTTCGTTGCCGAGTCGCTCGGCCACAGGGATGAAGATCTCCTGCGTCTCGTTGCGGCGCTGGTACTCATGCGAGGCCAGCTCTTCGAAACGGGCCAGACGCGCCTTGGCCTTGGCCTGGCGCCCCTTGGGGTTCTGCCGCACCCATTCGAGTTCCTTCTTGATGGTGCGCTGACGGGCCGATTCGGAGGCTTCTTCCTGCTTGAGCCGCGATTCTTTCTGCTCGAGCCATGAGCTGTAGTTGCCTTTCCAGGGTATCCCATGACCGCGATCCAGCTCCAGGATCCAGTCGGCCGCGTTATCCAGGAAGTAGCGATCATGGGTGACCCCCACCACCGTGCCCGGGAACTTGCGCAGGAACTGCTCGAGCCATTCCACGCTCTCGGCGTCCAGGTGGTTGGTGGGCTCGTCCAGCAAGAGCATGTCGGGCTTGGACAACAACAGGCGGCACAGCGCGACGCGGCGCTTTTCGCCCCCCGACAACTGACCGATCAATGCGTCCCAGGGCGGCAGGCGCAACGCATCGGCGGCGATCTCGAGCTGATGCTCGATGTCGTCCGCGCCGCTGGATGCGGCCGCGGCGATGACGGCCTCGAGTTCTGCCTGCTCGGTGGCCAGCGCGTCGAAATCCGCATCGGGCTCGGAATAGGCCGCGTAGACTTCCTCGAGGCGCTTGCGGGCGGTGAAGAGCTCACCCAGCCCCTCTTCGACCGATTCGCGCACCGTATGCTCGGGATTGAGCTGGGGCTCCTGAGGCAGGTAACCGATCTTGATGCCGGGCATGGGCACGGCTTCGCCCTCGATTTCCTTGTCGACGCCCGCCATGATCTTGAGCAGGGTCGATTTGCCCGCCCCGTTCAACCCCAGGACCCCGATCTTGGCGCCGGGGAAGAACGACAGGGAAATGTCGCGCAGGATCTGCCGCTTGGGCGGCACAATCTTGCCGACCCGATTCATCGTGTAAACGTATTGAGCCATGAACAACCTGAAGACAGGAAATGATAAAGCCCCGATTGTAGGCCGAGCGCAAAAATAAAGCCGACCATCCGTCCACGGCATGATCTAAAATCACGCCATGTCGACATCAAACACCCCCGAACTCATCTTTTCGGACGAAGAGCTCGATCTGCTCGGACGCACGGCGGACGCCATGAGCGCCTACCTGGGAAAACCCGTGGTGGCCGAAGTGGTCGACGCCCGGGAAACCGGTTTCGAATGGGTCATCTTCGCCATTCCGCTCGATGTGGCCGACGAGGACGACGACAAGGTCATCGTCCAGATCGGTGGCCCCGAGGCGCGCATTCTTGGCAACAAGGGCGGGCTCGATCTTCACGACGATCTGTACGATTGCGAATACCTCTGGGCCATCCAGCTTTCCGACATCGAGGGCGTCCGTTTCATCAAGGTGGACCAGGACGGCGAAGAAGTCGCCTGGAGCGACGAGCTTCGCAGTGTCCTGCCCTTCGATCTTCAGGAAACCCCGTTGCCGGACGACGACGATGACGACGATGAAGATGACGACGACGGCGAAGACCTCAAGGATCTGTTCGACGACGATCCTCGCCGCACCCTGCACTGACCGCTCATGAGGCCGGCACGGCCACCGCGCCGCCCAGGGTCAGCAGGCCGGTGATCTGCTCGGCCGGCACAGGGCGGCTGAAATGATACCCCTGCCCGATCTGGCAACCCAGGCGGGCCAGAGCCCGGGCCTGTTCGGGCGTCTCGACACCTTCGGCGATGGATTCCAGTCCCAGGCTTTTCGCCAGCCCCACGATGGCGCGCACGATATGCAAGGCATTGCCGTCCTCACTGTCGATGTGCTGAACAAACGATTGATCGACCTTGAGCTTGTGAACACGCAGGCGCTGGATATAACTGAAGGACGAATACCCTGTTCCGAAATCGTCGATCGACAACTGCACCCCAAGGTCGCACAACTGTTGCGCCACCGCGATGACCCGCTCCGGGGCATCCATGGCGATGCTTTCGGTCAACTCGAGCTCCAGGGCCGAGGCCGGCACACCGTTTTCCTCGAGCGCGCCGCGCACCACGTCCACCAGACCTGGGTGGCGAAACTGCACCATCGACAGATTGACGGCCACGGTCAAGTCATGGCCGGCATCGCGCCAGGCTCGCAATTGGGCAAGTGAAGTGCGCAATACCCATTTGCCGATGCTCAGGATCTGGCCGCTGCGCTCGGCCACAGGGATGAACTCGGCCGGGCTGACACTGCCCAGTTCCGGATGTTGCCAGCGCAGCAATGACTCCACGCCCACCAGGCGGCCATCGCTGAAGCGGATCTTGGGCTGGAAGTGCAGGGTGAACTGATTCAGGGCGATGGCGCTGCGCAGTCCGTTCTCGATCCGCAACATGCGCGACGAACTGGCCTGCATGTCGGCCGAGTAAAAGCTGCCGACATCGCGCCCCTGCGCCTTGGCACGGAAAAGCGCGACATCCGCGCACTGCGCCAAGGTTTGAAAATTCTCCCCGTCATCCGGGTACATGGCGATACCGATAGACGCTGTCACGACCAGTTCCTGCGTGCCGATGCCGCATGGACGACGCACCTCGGCCAGCAGTTGCCCGGCCAGATGCGCCGCCCGCTGGCCGTCGATCAGGGGCAGCACCAGAATGAACTCGTCCCCCCCCTGGCGGCATACCGTATCTTCCTCATGCAGCACCGATTGCAGGCGGCCCGCCATTTCGACCAGAAGCTGATCGCCAGACTGATGCCCCAGGGATTCGTTCACGTTCTTGAAATTGTCCAGATCCAGGTACATCAGCGCGAGCTGCCCGCCGCTGCGTTGGGTCAGCGCCAGCGCCTGACTGAAACGCGAGGCGAACAAGGTGCGATTGGGCAGGCCTGTCAGGACGTCGAAATTGGCCAGCTTCCGGATACGCTCCTCATCGGACTTGCGATCGGTGATATCGCGGGCCAACGCCACAAGCCCGTCTTCGCCCCCTTCCCGCCCCGGCGATTTGCGCGCAATGGAAAGCTCGAACCAATGCGTGCCATTGGGTAGTTCCAGCGAATACTGGCAGCCGCGAGAATGGCCGGTTTCATGCGCCTCGGTCACGGCCGACTGCATCAGCGCGGCGACCGGCCCGGGAAAAAGATCGTGGATGCTGCGCCCCAAAATCCGGGACGCCGGAACCGCCAGCAATTCCGCGTTCTGGGCATACACACGGAGAAAACGCCCCTGCGGCGTGACCTCGAACATGAGGTCGGGCACCGCCGCAAGCACGGCACGCAATTCTTTGTCCGATTGCCGCAAGGCCTGATAGGGCATCTCGATAGTGCCCACGAAGATCGCGCGGTACACATAGACGTAGGCCAACACCTTGTACACATGGCCGAACAGATTGAAGTAGTCGTTGACCGAGACATAGAGCGTGAAGAAGAGCTCGCTCAACAACATGAGCCAGGTAAAGACCAAGACCTGCGGCGCATTGAATTGCGTCGGCCCGCGCATGCGGATCAGCAACGCCAGGACCGCAGCCCCAAGCAGGGCCATCACCCCATACTCCGCGGCGATCTTGAAGCGGGTCAGCCCTTGGGACGGCACGTAGACGGCAGGCAGCACCTGCGGGAACGCCAACACCAGCACGTGGACGACCGCGACCAGCAACAGCACCGAGCCAAGCACCAGATAACGGTGCGAACTCGGCAAGGCGCGCAGCGTCATGGAGGGCCAGGGCAGCAACACGGCCAGCAGAAGACTCAAGGCCCCGAGATAGCGCGCCGCCAGCCAGAAGTCGATGGCCTTCTCGGGCGAGCTCGGCGTGAAGTAGTCGGGCATGCCCGCATAGGACTGCATATGCGAGAAATCCAGGATGCACACACCCAGAAAACCACAGGCCAGAATGAAGAGATTGCGCTGCGGGTTCATCGCATGCGCCTTCCACCCCACCGCGAAAACCAGGGCGGACACCACGATGGACAGCGTTTCCAGAACCGTGTGCAAAGTCAGATAACCTTCGATGCGGACCATCGCCTCATCGAAGAACTGGCTCAGGGCCAATGCCACAGCCAGTGTCAAAAGCCCCAGCATCGGCAGCGCGCGACGCAGCGCTGGCAGATGCTGGGGGTGCACCCCCCATCGTACCCCCATCTTCCCCATCCCATGCCCACTTGGGCTCACGCCGTCATGGCGGCGCGCCCTTCATTATTGTTGCAAAATAATACATGAATGTTGCAGAGTAACGCACGATCCGCCCAAGCGCCGCCGTCAACGACGACGGCACTTGCGTTTGATCAACCGCGGGCCCGATCCCGCAGATACAACACGGCCCCGATCGGCCAGGTCAGGGCCACAAGCGTCCTGGCCCCCAAGCCCTTCAAGGGATAGCCCGCGGGACGCCCCCCGCGGGCGGCCAGGTGCAGTCCGAAACGCGTATAGCGCGCGGCCGCCTTGATGAATTCGGCCGGTTGGTAACGGAACCAGGGAAGGCAGTCGACCACGGTATCCCTCGCCAGCAGCCACAAGCCGAGCGCATGCTTGGCCGCACTGGTCCGCCCCTGCTCGGACAAGGAGTCGGCGCTGTCGTGGTACACGCGAAAAACCTGATTCACGAACCGGGTCAGGTAGCCCGCCCGGGCAATGGCGTGCCACACCAGGCTTTCAGGCACGAAGCCCGGAAGATCTTCAGGAAACGGAAAACGCCGCAAGATATCAGTACGCATGCAACCGAACTTCTCGCCGCCCACGTGATAGCGGAAGGTCATGTCGAGCGCCGTCACATCCAGCGGGTCGCGGGGAAACATGTCCCCGACGATCCGGCCATCAGGCCGGGCGCACAGGCCGGTGACGGCCACGTACTTGTCCCTGTCCTCGGGCGGGATGCCGTTCCAGGCGAGCGCCATGGCATCCAGGGCGTTCATGTCCAGCGCGTCGTCGCTGTCCAGGGCAACCAGCAATGCGCCATTGGCCTCGCGCACCCCGTGATTGAAGGCGGTTTTCTTGTGCTGGTTGGGCTGCCAGAAATAGCGAATGGGAAAAGCCGCCTGCTGCTGCCAGGCCAGCACCAGTTCGCGCGTCGTGTCGGTGGAGCCGTCATCGACCACCACCCACTCGAAATCCTGGAAGGTCTGGGCCTGCAGCGACTGGTATACGCGCGGCAGGGTGCCGGCCCGGTTGTAGGTCGGTGTCAGGACTGTGAAGAAATGACGTCGGGTCGACATGCCGGCGGCCTGCTGAAAGCGAGTTTCGATCTTATCCAAAAAAAAACCACGAATCCGAAAACTCATGGTTTTTTTCTTTTGCTACAAGACGATACAAAGAGGCATCGTCAGACAAGACCGCTCAGACGCGTTTGACCTTTTCGAGCATCTTGAATACGCCCTTGGGCGACTTGACGAAAAGACGCTTGAAGGCTTTGCCAAGGCAACGACGCTCAAGCGTGTTGCGACGCGTACGTTTGATTTCTGCCACAATGATCTCCAAAAACCAGATAAGTTCGAACCCAGTTCCAACAAGAAGTCAACCCAATCGGAAAAACCGGCTAACCCAGCATTCTACCGCAATCCTTCGGCAGCTCAAAACCCTCGCCTCAGGCTTGAAACCTCTTCCTCGTTGTCATGACCTCTCATATACGCATCTTCGGCGCCCGCCAGAACAACCTCAAGAACCTTGACGTGGACATCGCCACCGGCGAGTTGCTGGTACTGACGGGCGTGTCGGGATCGGGGAAAAGCTCCCTGGCCTTCGATACGCTCTATGCCGAGGGCCAGCGCCGCTACGTGGAAACCTTCTCGCCTTATGCGCGCCAGTTCCTGGATCGCATGGACAAGCCCCAGGTCGACCGCATCGAAGGCATCCTGCCCGCCATCGCCATCGACCAGGTCAATCCGGTGCGCAACTCGCGCAGCACCGTGGGCACCATGACCGAACTGAACGATCACCTCAAGCTGCTCTACGCCCGCATGGGCCGCCTGTATTGCCGCTGCTGCGGGGGCCGGGTGCAGCGCGACAGCGCCGACTCGATCTATCACCAATTGGCGGAACGCACCAAGGCTGACGACCCCCGGCTGGTCATCACGTTTCCCGTGGCCATCCCATCCAACTTCAGCGAGGAAGAGGTGCGGGGATTCCTGGAACAGCAGGGCTATGTCCGCATCCATCACGAAGATACCGTCGACGTTCCCGCCGAAGCGGCGCCGCGCGGCAAGAAGCGGGCCGCCACGCCCGCCAGGCAGCGCATCCTGCACGTCGTGCAGGACCGCTTCCGCTTTGGCAACGCCGAACGGGAACGCGTCATGGAGGCGCTCGACGCCGCCTTGCGGCAGGGTGATGGGCACCTTGCCGTCCATGCCAGCCAGGACGCCTCGTCGGCGGAAACGGTCTGGCGATTCAGCGACCGACTGCATTGCGCGCAGTGCGACATCGAATACGCCGCCCCGCTGCCCAGCACATTCTCATTCAATTCGCCGCTGGGCGCTTGCGAAGCCTGCCGGGGCTTCGGGCGCGTCATGGGCATCGACTATGGCCTGGTTGTCCCGGACGAAACCAAAACCCTGCGCGAAGGCGCGATCAAGCCCTGGCAGACCACCAGCTACAAAGAGTGCCAGGCGGAGCTCGAAAAATACGCGCCGGCCGCGGGGGTCAGGCTGGACGTCCCCTGGAACCGACTGACCTCGGAAGAACGCCGATGGGTGATCGACGGCGCCCCGGACTGGAAAGGCGGCCCGCAGGCATGGAAGCATCAATGGTATGGCGCGCAGCGATTCTTCGACTGGCTGGAGTCGCGGGCCTACAAAATGCATGTGCGGGTGCTGCTGTCCAAATACCGCAGCTACACACCCTGCCCCGCCTGCGGCGGTTCGCGGCTCAAGCCGGATGCCACGCTCTGGCGTCTGGGCGACGCCACCGGCCCCATCGAAGGCTACCCACGCTTCATGCCGATCCATGCCGCATGGAGCCGCGGGCAACTCGACGCCTTGCCCGGCCTGGGACTGCACGACCTGATGCGCCTGCCCATCGGACAGGTCAAAGACTTTTTCGAGCAGCTCAGCTTCGGCGCCGCGCTGGACGCGGCCCTGGATCTGCTGCTCGAAGAAGTCCGGACACGACTGCGCTTCCTGTGCGATGTGGGCCTCGCCTACCTGTCGCTCGATCGCCAGAGCCGGACGCTCTCGGGCGGCGAAGTCCAGCGCATCAACCTGACCACGGCGCTGGGCACCTCACTGGTCAACACGCTGTTCGTGCTGGATGAACCCTCGATCGGCCTGCACCCTCGCGACATGCATCGTGTCGTGGAGGTCATGCACCGGCTGCGGGCCAACGGCAACACCCTGGTGGTGGTCGAGCACGACCCGCAAGTCATGGTCGCCGCGGACCGCATCATGGACATCGGCCCCGGCCCCGGCGAACGCGGCGGACGCATCACCTTCGACGGCACCCCGGAACAATTGCGGCGCGCCGATACCTTGACGGGCCAGTACCTCAGCGGCCGATTGCGCGTGGAGGCCCCCCGGCCCATGCCCGTTGCCGACAACACCCCCCGGCTGCTGCTCGAGGGCGTCCGCGCCAACAATCTGAAGGACGTCTCACTGTCCATCCCCCTGGGCCGCCTGACCTGCATCAGCGGCGTCTCGGGCTCGGGCAAATCCACACTGGTGCAGGACGTGCTCTACCCTGCGATCCTCAAGCATCTGGGCCGCCCCACCGAAGCCCCCGGCGCCTACACCCACCTGCTGGGCCTGGAGCAGATTGCCGACGTGGTGATGGTGGACCAGACGCCTGTGGGCAAGACCGCGCGCTCCAATCCGGCCAGCTATGTCGGCGCCTTCGACGCCATCCGCAAGCTGTTCGCCCAGACAGGCGTGGCGCGCGAGCGTGGCTACACCCCAGGCACCTTCAGCTTCAACAGCGGCGATGGACGCTGCCCCACCTGTGGCGGCACCGGCTTCGAACATGTCGAGATGCAGTTCCTGTCGGACGTCTATCTGCGGTGCCCTGACTGCGACGGAAAACGGTTCCGGCCAGAGATCCTGGAGGTGCGGGTCGAGCATCTGGGGCGCAGTGCCTCGATCGACGAAGTGCTGGCCATGACGGTCAACGAAGCGCTGGAGTTTTTCTCGGGGCTGCGCGATGTCCAGTTCGGACTCGCTCCACTGGCCGACGTGGGCCTGGAGTATGTCCGGTTGGGCCAGCCGGTGCCGACGCTCTCCGGCGGAGAGGCCCAGCGGCTCAAGCTGGCGGGGCACTTGGCCGAGGCTTCTCGCAGCGGCATCGCCTCCGCCCGCGTCGCCAAGAAAGGCACACTGTTCCTGTTCGACGAGCCCACCACCGGCCTGCATTTCGACGATGTCGCCCGCCTGATGCGGGCCTTCCGCAAGCTGCTGGCCGCGGGCCACACCTTGCTCATCATCGAGCACAACCTTGACGTGCTGCGCGCCGCCGACTGGATCGTCGACCTGGGCCCCGAGGGGGGCGACGGCGGGGGCCGGATCGTGGACACAGGCACTCCGGATGACTTGGCGGCCAGGGCGGCTTCGCACACGGGCCGGGCACTGGCCGACTACGCCGAGACCATCGTTCGTGCCGCATCGGTGAACGAACCCGAAGGCGCCTATGCCAACGCCGCCGTGCCGGACGAACCGGGCACACCGCTGCAGACCGCGATCAGGCGCCACGCCCGGCCGGCAAGCATCGACATCCTCAACGCGCGGGAGCACAACCTGCGCGGCATCAACGTCTCGATACCGCGCGACACCTTTACCGTCATCACCGGCGTATCGGGTTCAGGCAAATCCACGCTCGCCTTCGACATCCTGTTCAACGAAGGGCAGCGGCGCTACCTGGAGTCGCTCAATGCCTATGCCCGGGCCATCGTGCAGCCGGCCGGCAAGCCCGACGTCGACGCCATCTATGGGATTCCTCCCACGGTCGCCATCGAACAGCGCACCAGCCGCGGCGGACGCAAGTCGACCGTCGCGACCATGACCGAGATCCACCATTTCCTGCGGCTGCTGTATGTCAAGCTCGGCACCCAGATGTGCCCGGACTGCAATGTGCCGGTGCAGCCGCAGACTGCCGAGCAGATCGCCGCGCAACTGCTCAGGGATTGCAAGGGCCGGCATATCGGCATCCTGGCCCCGCTCGTCACCGCGCGCAAAGGGTATTACACCGATCTTGCCAAATGGGCGGGAGGCAAGGGGCATACCCATCTGCGGGTGGACGGGGAGTTCATCCCGGTCGCGCCTTGGCCGCGGCTGGACCGCTACAAGGAACACACGATCGAGCTTCCTGTCGCCGACCTGCTCGTCGATCCACGCCATGAACAGCCGCTGCGCGACGCCATTCGCAGCGCCCTGGAACACGGGCACGGCAGCATGAGCGTGCTGCTGGACCTGACGCCCGGCGAAGACGGCCAACTCGAAGAGCGCCGCCTCGCAGGGCCTTCGGCGGCTGCGCAGCAATTGCACTTCTCGGTGAAACGCGCCTGCCCGAGTTGCGGCACCAGCTTTCCGGAGCCGGATCCGCGCATGTTCTCCTACAACTCCAAGCACGGCTGGTGCCCCGGCTGCTTCGGCACCGGCTTGCAGCTCAAGGGCTTCGATGCGGAACAGACGGGCGAAGAAACGATCTGGAATGCCTGGTACGAAGGCGACGCCGCGCCCTGCCTTCAATGCCACGGCGCGCGCCTGAATCGTGTGGCACGCGCCTTCCTGTGGCGCGATCGCTCCATCGCCGAACTCGCCGGCCTGTCGGTATCCGAGGCCCAGACCTTCTTCACCGGTTTGGTCAGCCACGGCCGCGAGGGTGAAATCGCACGCGACATCCTCACCGAGATCCGCAACCGGCTCGACTTCATGCACGAAGTCGGGTTGGGCTACCTGGCGCTGGACCGGGCGGCGCCCACCTTGTCAGGCGGAGAAGCCCAGCGGATACGCCTGGCCGCTCAACTGGGCTCCAATCTCCAGGGTGTCTGCTACGTGCTGGACGAACCCACGATCGGCCTGCACCCGCGCGACAACCGGATCCTGCTCGATGCATTGGCCCGCCTCGAAGGCAACGGCAACACCCTGGTCGTGGTGGAGCACGACGAAGACACCATACGCCGGGCCTCGCACATCATCGACATGGGGCCGGGCGCGGGAGTTCGGGGCGGCCGCGTCGTCGCCCAGGGAACGGCTCAGGACATCATCGACAACCCCGACTCGCTGACGGGCCGGTATTTGCGCGCCCCCCTCCGACACCCTCTGCAAGCGCGCCGCGCCGTCACGGACGACACACCCATGCTGGACATCCATGGGGCGCACCTGCACAACCTGCGCAATGTGGACGTCTCCATCCCCATCGGCAGGCTGAGCGTCGTGACCGGCGTGTCGGGGTCGGGCAAGTCGACCCTTGCGCGCGAAGTGCTGCTGCACAATGTGGCGCAAGCCGTGGCGCAACAGGCTGCGCCCGCATGGCAGGGCTGCACAGGCATGACGGGCTGGGAACACATCGACCGCGTCCTGGAAGTGGACCAGACCCCCATCGGCAAGACGCCGCGTTCCTGCCCCGCCACCTATGTCGGGTTCTGGGACGATGTGCGCAAGCTCTTCGCCACCACGCGCGAGGCCCGCGTGCGCGGCTGGACACAGGCCCGCTTCTCCTTCAACACCGGCGATGGCCGCTGCCCCATCTGCGAAGGCCAGGGGCTGCGCACCATCGAGATGAGCTTTCTTCCCGACGTCAAGGTGCCGTGCGACGCCTGCGGCGGCGAGCGCTTCAACCGCGATACGCTCAGCGTGAAATGGCGCGACAAGAGCGCGGGCGAGGTCCTCAAGATGGATGTGGACGACGCGGTCGACTACTTTGCCGCGCACTCGAAGATCGCCCGCTCGCTGACATTGATGCAGGATGTCGGACTGGGATACCTGACGCTCGGACAGCCCTCGCCCACTCTGTCCGGCGGCGAAGCCCAGCGAATCAAGCTGGTCACGGAGCTGACCAAGGCCAGACTGACCGATGGCGTGATCACCTCCGGACGCGCTTCACGGATCCCGCACACCCTGTACATCCTGGACGAACCCACGGTGGGCCTGTCCATGGCCGATGTCGAGAAACTGATCCACGTGCTGCATCGCCTCGTGGAGGCCGGCAACACCGTTGTCGTGATCGAACACAATCTGGACGTCATTGCCGAGGCGGACTGGATCGTGGACATGGGTCCCGAAGGCGGCACTGGGGGCGGGCGCCTCGTGGCGGCGGGCACCCCCGAGATGCTGACGACCTTGCACGCGGAATCGCACACAGGTGAAGTCTTGAAACACTTCATGGCGACGGCCGGCAACGGCGCCTGACCCGGCCCCGCATGGGCGCCGCTTGCATCAGCGGTTGAAACGGCCCTCGATCAGCCGGTGCAGCACCTCGTTGGCGGCGGCCAGGCCCATGGCGGCAGTGACCGCCACGGCCGAGCCGTAGCCCGCGCAGGAAAGCCCTTGCAGACCGGCGCTGCCTGTCGCGGCGTCCGACTGGGCGCTCCAGAGATCGGGCATGCGGGCAGGCTGGTCGAACCATAAGGCGCGCACGCCCATCCGAGGAATGCGCTTGCGCACCTTGCCGGCCTGATCGGACGCCTTCGGGTAGCCGTGCTGACGGCGCAGGGTATTGCGCAGCTTGGCCAGCAGCGCGTCGTTGGTGGCCACGGACAGATCACCGGCGCGCAAGGCGAGGCTGTCGGTCTTCCCTCCCGCCCCGCCGCACACCACAATGGACACGTCCCGACGGCGGCAGGCAAGGATCATGGCCGCCTTGGCGGCGACCTGATCCGTGCAGTCGATCAAGGCCGAGAGGCCTTGAGGCAGAATGGCCTCGACATTGTCGGGCGTCACGAAATCGTCGATGAGCGTGAGACGGCAGGCGGGGTTGATCCCATGCACCCGCTCCGCCATCGCATCGACCTTGGCCTGGCCCAGCGTCGAAGTCAACGCGTGCAATTGGCGGTTGACGTTGGACTCGGCGACGTGATCCAGATCGATCAGCGTAAGCTGGCCGACCCCCGAACGCGCCAGGGCCTCGACACACCAGGAGCCAACCCCGCCGATCCCGGCCACGGCAACATGCGCCTGGGCAAGGCGCTGCAGCCCTTCGGGCCCGTACAAGCGTTCGAGCCCGGCAAAACGACGTTCTAGATCAACGGATTCCATCTGTCTGTGCGCACACCTGGCGGCGACGTGCTTCCGGGGTAAGAGGGTGACAATAGTATTATTAGAACACGCAGCCGATACTCACGAAGCCGTTCTCATGGACACGCAAGCCAGTCTCGAAACCCTCATCGCGTCCAGTGGCGCCTCTTTCCGCCTCCTGACGGAAACCGAACGCGAAGCCTCGCTCCAGGCCTTTCTCGCCCCGTGGCAGGCGCACATGGATGTCTGGGTCTTCGGGTACGGCTCGCTGGTCTGGCGCCCCGAGTTCGATTTCCTCGAACGCCGGCCGGCCCGGATCAACGGCTACCATCGCGCCCTCTGCCTGTGGTCGCGCGTCAACCGCGGCACGCCCGAACGGCCGGGCCTGGTGTTCGGTCTGGATGTCGGGGGCTCGTGCCGCGGCATGGCCTACCGCATCGCCGCCGTCGATGTGCCTGGAATCCTGCGCGACCTCTGGAAACGCGAGATGCCCAGCGGGGCCTATATTCCCAGATGGCTGAATTGCCAGACTCGCCAGGGCGCGGTCCGCTCGCTGGTGTTCACGATGGACCGCAGCAAGGACGCCTATGTGCGAGGCCTCAGCCAGGAGCAGCTCGTCTCGGTGGTCCGCCACGCCCACGGCAGCTACGGTTCCTGTGCCGAATACGTCGTGGAGACCGCCCTGGCCTTGCGCCAGGCCGGCATCCATGACCGGAAGCTGGACGCCATCGTCGCGCGCCTGCGCGACACTGCCTCCGCAGACGCCGGACGACGGGCGCGCTAAAATGGAATCCCACTGAAAAACCTGCACTCCCCATGTCCATCGCCGACCTGCGCACCAAGTACGAGAAGGGCGTCCTGCTGGAATCCGCCCTTGCTCCGACACCCCAGGAACAATTCTCCAAGTGGTTCGATCAGGCCATGCAGGCCCAGGTCCTGGAGCCCAATGCCATGACGCTGGCCACGGTCGACGACGATGGCCGGCCGTCCTCGCGCATCGTGCTGCTGAAAGGCCTGGATGACCGCGGATTCGTGTTTTTCACGAACTATCAATCGCGCAAGGGCAACGACCTTTTGCGGCAGCCCCACGCCTGCCTGCTGTTTTTCTGGCCGGCCCTGGAAAGACAGGTCCGGATCGAAGGCGTTGTGGAAAAAATCACCGACCAGGAATCCGACGAGTACTACCGCAGCCGGCCGCTCGGTTCGCGCATCGGCGCCTGGGTTTCGCCACAGAGCCAGCCGATCACCCGCGAAGAGCTTGACCGGCGCACCACCGAACTGACCGCCTCGCTCGGCGAGGATCCGCCTCGGCCGCCGCATTGGGGCGGCTACCGCCTGGTGCCCGACTACGTGGAGTTCTGGCAGGGGCGCCCCTCGCGGCTGCACGACCGCCTGGCCTACCGGCGGACCGGCAGCCGATGGCAGACCACTCGCCTGGCCCCCTGAGCAAACGGGAACCCGGATCATGCCAGTCGATATTGATACCGTCATCGTCGGCGCCGGCGTCGTCGGCCTGGCGACGGCACGAGAACTGGCCCTGGCCGGCCACGAAGTCCTGGTCGTCGAAGCGACCGAAGCCATCGGCACGGGCACCAGCTCCCGCAATTCCGAAGTCATCCATGCCGGCATCTACTACCCCCAGGGCAGCCTGAAGGCGCGACTGTGCGTGCAAGGCAAGCAGATGCTCTACGACTACTGCGCCGAACGGGGCGTCGCGCACCGGCGCCTGGGCAAGCTCATCGTCGCCGCGACACCCGAACAGGCCCGGCACCTCGATGACATCGCCGAACGCGCGCGCCGGAACGGGGTCGATGACCTCTACCGGATCTCCGGCGCCGAGGCCCGGGAACTGGAACCCGCGCTGCAATGCGAAGCGGCGCTGGTGTCGCCCTCGACCGGCATCGTGGACAGCCACGGACTGATGCTGGCCCTGCAAGGCGATGCCGAGAACGCCGGCGCCCAGTGCGTCTTCCACACTCCGTTCATCGGCGGCAAGATCGAGTCCGACGGCACGTTCAGCCTGCGTTTCGGCGGCGACGAGGGCATGACCCTGAACGCGGGCCGCGTCATCAACGCGGCGGGGCTTTCCGCGCCCGCCGTGGCCCGAACGCTGGAAGGCCAGCCAGCCGCACACATCCCGCACGCCTACTATTGCAAAGGCAGCTATTTCACCCTGTCGGGCAAATCACCGTTTTCCCGGCTGATCTACCCCATGCCCGACCATGCCGGACTGGGCGTGCACCTGACTCTCGATCTGGGTGGACAGGCAAAGTTCGGGCCCGACACCGAATGGATAGACCGCGAAGACTACAGCCTGGACCCCAAGCGCGCTGCCGTTTTCTATGACGCCGTGCGGCGCTACTGGCCAGCGCTGCCTGACAACGCGCTGGCGCCGGGCTACACTGGCATCCGCCCTAAAATCAGCGGCCCCAGCCAGCCGGCTGCCGACTTCGTCATCGCCGGACCGGCCACCCATGGGGTAAAGAATCTGGTCAACCTCTTCGGCATCGAGTCACCGGGCCTGACCGCCTGCCTGGCGATCGGCCGAGCGGTGCTGGACGCCATCGAACACTGAATCGACCGCCACATTTCACACAAAGAATAAATGTCCGACTACATCCTGACCCTTTCCTGCCCGGACCGCATCGGTATCGTGCACAGCGTCTCCGGCTGGCTCCTCAATCTGCATGGCAACATCGTGGATGCGCAACAATTCGGCGACGACGAAGCGGGACGCTTCTTTCTGCGCGTGCATTTCAAACTGCCGCAACCGGCCACCGTGGACGAACTGAATCAGAAGTTCGCACCGCTGGCCGAACGCTTCTCGATGCAGGCTCAGATCCACGACGCGCAGCGCAAGGCCCGGTTGCTCATTCTCGTCAGCCGCCAGGGCCATTGCCTCAATGACCTGCTGTTCCGCACACACAGCGGGCAGTTGCCGGTGGAGATCGCGGGCATCGTTTCCAATCACAATGATTTCGCCGGGCTGGCAGCCTCGTATGGCGTGCCGTTCCATCATCTGCCGGTGACCTCCGACACCAAGGCGGCGCAGGAGCAGCAGATCCTCGACCTCGTGAAACACGAGCAGATCGATCTGGTCGTTCTGGCGCGCTACATGCAGATCCTGTCCGCCGATATGTGCGCGGCGCTCTCGGGCCGGGCCATCAACATCCACCACAGCTTCCTGCCCAGCTTCAAGGGCGCGCGCCCCTACCACCAGGCACATGCCCGCGGCGTGAAGATCATCGGCGCCACGGCCCACTACGTCACCTCGGACCTGGACGAAGGCCCCATCATCGAGCAGGACATCGAACGCGTGAATCACGCCATGAGTGCCCGCGACCTGACCCAGGTCGGCAGCGACGTTGAATCGCTCGTGCTCGCCCGCGCCGTACGCAGCCACGTCGAACACCGCATCCTGCTCAACGGCAACCGCACTGTGGTGTTCCGCTGACCGCTCAGCGCCTTTCACCAAACGGATCCTGGCTGACGATGTCCTTCAGCCAGGACTCGAACGCCAGCAAGGCCTCGCTGCGCTCGTCGTGTGCGGGATAGCTGAAGAAATACGACTCCCGCACCGACAGCCCGCCTTCGAACGGCGCCAGCAACTGCCCCGCCCCTTCCAGATCCCGCATCAGGAAACGTGGAATCAGTGCCAATCCCAGCCCTGCCTGGGCGGCCGCCAGCAGCATCGTGAACAGTTCGTAGCGGGGCCCTGCCGCCACCGAGGGCTGATACTCCCTGCCCTGCTCCCGATACCATTCCCGCCAGGCATCCGGTCTGGACATCATGTGCAGATGCGTGATCCCCGCCAATGCGCCCGGATCGCGGCGCAACGCCTCGGCCAGCGGGGGCGAACAGACGGGAATCAGCTCTTTTTCCTCGAACAGCTTGATCCCCTTGGTGCCGGGCCAGATCTGCGGCGCGTGATAGATGGCGGCGTCGAAGGGGTGGTCGTTGAACTGGAAAGGCCGGGTCCGGATGGACAGGCTCACGGCGATATCGCCATGCTGGCGCTTGAAGTCAGGCAGCCGGGGCACCAGCCAGGTGGTCGCCAGGGTGGGCAATACCGCGACATGCAGGCTGCGGCCCATCGCGGCCCGGGACATCACGCCCAGCGTGTCCTTTTCAAGTTGTTCCAGGTGATGCCGCACACGCGCCGCATACTCCGCACCGGCGTCCGTCAGGGCGATGCGACGCCGAATGCGGGTGAACAACTGCACACCCAGCCTTTCCTCCAGGCTGCTGACCTGCCGGAATACCGCGCTGTGCGTCAGCGACAGTTCCTCTGCCGCCCTTGAAAAAGAGCCCAGCCGCGCCGCCGCCTCGAAGGCCTGCAAGGCGCCAAGATTGGGAATGCCATGCCTCATGTGTCCACCCGGGATCGCTCGTGCGGAAATCGCACTTTATTGTGCGATTTTATCAATTGTGTTGTGCGTTAAGCTCACATATCCTTGTACCCGACCCTCGTTCCTTCAGGGATCCTTCCAGCAGCCTTCCAGATGCTTCAGGACGCCCCCAACCAACAGGCCGCTCCGGGCGATTGCCCAATATCTCCGTACGGCGCTTGATCGGAACGCGATTTTCGGCAAAAATACTTTAAACCTAAACTTATTAGATCGGAGCAAACACATGTCCTCGGCCCCTTCGTTCAACTGGGAAGACCCCCTTCTCCTCGATCAACAGCTCACCGAAGAAGAGCGCATGGTCCGCGATGCGGCCCGCGCCTATGCTCAGGACAAGCTGGCCCCTCGCGTTCTCGAAGCCTTCCGCCACGAGAAGACCGACGCCGCCATCTTCCGCGAGATGGGCGAGCTCGGTCTGCTGGGCCCCACCATCCCCACCGAATACGGCGGCTCCGGCCTGAACTACGTCTGCTACGGCCTCATCGCCCGTGAAGTCGAGCGTGTCGATTCCGGCTACCGCTCGATGATGAGCGTTCAGTCCTCCCTGGTCATGGTGCCCATCAATGAATTCGGCTCGGAAGAGCAGAAGCGCAAATACCTGCCCAAGCTCGCTTCCGGCGAATGGATCGGCTGCTTCGGCCTGACCGAACCCAACCACGGCTCCGATCCGGGCAGCATGGAAACCCGCGCGGTCAAGACGGCCAGCGGCTACAAGCTCACCGGCAACAAGATGTGGATCACCAACTCCCCTATCGCCGATGTCTTCGTTGTCTGGGCCAAGTGCGTGGGCGGCGATTTCGACGGCAAGATCCGCGGCTTTATCCTCGACAAAGGCCAGAAAGGCCTGTCGGCTCCGGCCATCCATGGCAAGGTCGGCCTGCGCGCTTCCATCACCGGCGAGATCGTGATGGATGAGGTCGAAGTCAGCGAAGACCAGATGATGCCCGGCGTCTCCGGCCTCAAGGGCCCGTTCACCTGCCTGAACTCGGCCCGCTACGGCATCGCCTGGGGCGCGCTGGGCGCCGCGGAATTCTGCTGGCACACCGCACGCCAGTACACGCTGGATCGCAAGCAGTTCGGCCGCCCGCTGGCGCAGAACCAGCTCATCCAGAAGAAACTGGCCGACATGCAGACCGAGATCACGCTGGGCCTGCAAGGCTGCCTGCGTCTGGGCCGCATGAAGGACGAAGGCACCGCTGCCGTCGAAATCACGTCCATCATGAAGCGCAACTCCTGCGGCAAGTCCCTGGACATCGCGCGCCTGGCCCGCGACATGCTGGGCGGCAACGGCATCTCCGACGAATTCGGCGTTGCCCGCCACCTGGTCAACCTCGAGGTCGTCAACACCTACGAAGGCACCCACGACGTGCATGCCCTTATCCTGGGCCGCGCCCAGACCGGTCTGCAGGCCTTCTATTGATCGACTGCCCCAGCGTCGTTGCCACCCAGGCAACGACGTCGGAGGCTGGCGGAAAAGACAAAAAGCAGCGCACTGCGCTGCTTTTTTGTGTCCCGCTTTTTCGTCGTTCCGCCGGAAGGCGGAATCCAGGCATTTCGTGGATCCCGGCTTGCGCCGGGATGACAAAGGACCGGGAAACGAACAGGCGGCTTATTCGACGGGTGTACCCAGATCGAACAGGCTGGTGGCTTCGAGCTCCATGACCTGCTCGTTGTTCTGATTGAACATGCGCCAGGACCAGCGGACGATGCCCAGGTCGGCACGAGTAGAAGAAACACGCACCGAATCCACGGTGATCTCCAGGTGCAGGGCATCGCCTTCGCGCACGGGCAACTGCCAGCGGATCTTCTCGACCCCCGGCGAACCGAACGATTCCGAACCCACCAGCGCCGAATCCACCGCCATGCGCATGGCCAGTGCGCAGGTCTGCCAGCCGCTGGCAATCAGCCCGCCCCAGCGCCCGCTTTGCGCCCTTTCGGGGTCGGTATGGAACCACTGCGGATCGTACTGCTTGGCAAAAGCCAGCATGTCCTCGCGCTTGAGCACCACCGGCGGGTGCTTGATGACCATGCCTACCTGAAAATCACGAAATCTCATGGCTTGTCCGACACTCCAGTTTCTCTTATTGTGAAGACCCTTGGCCTCGCTTTCCCCCTTGTGCAGCAAGGGATGGCGCTTCGGCGCGGTCCAAATACAGCTGGGTAAAAGTGTATCCCAGAAAACAAAGCGGGGGCGACATCCGTCGCCCCCGTTCGCCGCGCCGCAAGCGCCTGCGCTTGCGCCTTGGCGCTTGATCAGTACGTCTCGAAATGCAGCCGACCCTTGGCCTTGAGTTCGGTATGCACGTCCGGCCAGTGTTTGCCGCCGGCCGTCACGGCATCGCGCAAGGCCTCGATGACGCCCACTTCCATGCCTTTCAGGCCGCACACGTAGACGTAGGTGTTGTTGTCGTCAAGCAGCTTCAGGACATCCGACGAGCGTTCGCGAATCAGATTCTGCACATACCGCTTGGGCTGGCCGGGAGTCCGCGACAGAGCCAGATTGATGTCGATGAAATTCTTGGGCAGGTTCATCAGCGGACCGAAGTAAGGCAGCTCACGCTCGGTGCGCGCACCGAAGAACAACATCAGCTTGCCCTTGAAATCCTCGGTCTTGCTGAGCCGGCGGCAGCGTTCCGTCATGGCCCGCATCGGCGCGGAACCGGTTCCGGTGCAGATCATGATGATGTTGGCATCGGCGTGATTCGGCATCAGGAAAGTGTTGCCGAAAGGCCCGATCACACGGACGGTATCGTTCTTCTGCAGATCGCACAGATAGTTCGAACACACGCCGTTCACCGGATTGCCGTCGTAGTCCTTGGTGACACGCTTGACGGTGATCGACAGGTTGTTGTAGCGCGGGCGCTCGCCATCGCGCGGGCTGGCGATGGAGTACTGGCGTGCATGATACGGCTTGCCCTTGGCGTCCACACCGGGCGGGAAGATGGCGATCGACTGGCCTTCGAGCACCGGAAACGGCGTATCGCCGAAATCGAGCACGATGTGGTGGATGTCGCTTTCAGTGTCCTCGTCCGTCACGCGGTAATTGCCGACGACCGTGGCCGTGGCCACGTTCTTGTGCGTGTACATGTTGACGTAGGGGTGCGCGGCCGACCAGGGAGGCACACTGGCGCCCGCCGCGGTGGATGGCACGTTCTCGAGGCTGGCACTGTCGTCCTCGACCTCCAGCGCGGGACGCCCCGTCTCGACCGCCTCGGCCGCGGGCACATCCTCGCCTTCGATGCTCAGCTCTTTCTCTTCGGGAAGCTCATCCCAGCTGAACTGGTCTTCCAGTGAATAGGCCTCGCTCTTGACGACGCGGATCCAGTTGTCGATCGCCCCCGTTGGACACGGCGGCACACAGGCCATGCAGTGATTGCAGATTTCGGGGTCGACGACGTAATTGTTGGAATCGTGGGTGATGGCGTCAATCGGGCAGGTTTCCTCACACGTGTTGCAACGTATGCAGATCTCGGGATCGATCAGGTGTTGTTTCATTACAGCGGTTGTGGTTGCAGTCGTCATAGAGGTCTCCTTGTCGCCCGGACGGGACGGCCGTTCCGGTCTTCCCGGAACGGCCTCGCCTCAGCATCTCCGATTTAGTTGAAGCGCACGTATTCGAAATCGATGGGCTGGCGGTTGATGCCGATGACGGGAGGCGCGATCCAGTTGGCAAACTTGCCCGGCTCGACCACACGACCCATCAGGGACGCCACGAACGCACGGTCTTCCGCCGTCGGCAGCCAATCGTTCTCGTGGTTCTTCCATTGCTCTTCCGTCAGCACGTGACCGTCCGGCGACACCTTGATGCCCGCCAAGGTCCCGATCTTGCGGTTGAACGCCTTGTGCGGCACTTGCAGGCGGAAGTCGATGCCGGCCTTCTCCAGAACCTTGTTCCAGCGGTTGACGCCGCCGATGGAATCCTTGATGAAGTCATCGCGCAGCACTTCGTTCAGTGCATTGAGCATGGGCACTTCGATTTCACGCAGCTGGCCGTTGGCGACCTCGAGCACCCTGTAGGTGTCGTTCTTGAGCTGGTGATCGTCGGTGCGCTTGCTTTCCTCGTAGCGCCCCTTCAGACCCGAGTTGTAGAAGATGGCGGCGTTGGAGGACTGGTCGGCACCGAACAGGTCGATGGTGACGCTGTAATGGAAGTTCAGGTAGCGCTGGATCGTGGGCAGATCGATGACGCCGGCCTTGCGCAATGCGGCGGGGTCGTCCGTCTTGAGCTGGTTCATGACCTCGGCGGTACGCTGCACCACGCGGGACACACCCGATTCACCCACGAACATGTGGTGCGCCTCTTCGGTCAGCATGAACTTGGTCGTGCGGGCCAGCGGATCGAAACACGATTCCGACAGGGCGCTCAACTGGAACTTGCCGTCGCGGTCGGTGAAGTAGGTGAACATGTAGAAGGCCAGCCAGTCCGGGGTCTTCTCGTTGAAGGCGCCCAGGATGCGGGGGCTGTCCTCGCTGCCGGAGTTGCGCTGCAGGAGCGCATCGGCTTCCTCGCGGCCGTCGCGGCCGAAGTAGCGGTGCAGCAGATAGACCATGGCCCAGAGGTGGCGGCCTTCCTCGACGTTGACCTGGAACAGGTTGCGCAGGTCATACAGGGAGGGCGCCGTCAGACCCAGGTGGCGTTGCTGCTCGACCGACGCAGGCTCGGTGTCGCCTTGCGTCACGATGATGCGGCGCAGGTTGGCGCGGTGTTCGCCGGGGGCTTCCTGCCAGACATCCTTGCCGATGTTCTCGCCGAAATGCATCTTGCGCTCGCCGTCCTGCGGCGTCAGGAAGATGCCCCAGCGATACTCGGGCATCTTGACGTAGTCGAAGTGGGCCCAGCCGTCGGGCTGCACGCTGACAGCGGTGCGCAGGTAGACATCCAGGCTCTGGGAGCTTTCAGGCCCCATGTCGGCCCACCATTGCAGGTAGTTGGGCTGCCAATGCTCCAGCGCGCGCTGCAGGGTGCGGTCGCCGGACAGGTTGACGTTGTTGGGGATCTTTTCGGAATAATTGATACCGGACATCGCGTAGACTCCTTTGAGGATTCAGTAAAAAGATCAGACCCGATTGAGGTCGAAGTAGGCTTTCTCGCCCTTGCCGTACAGCTTGAGCGCGCCCTTGTCTCCAGAGGCATTCGGACGATAGAAGATCCAGTTCTGCCATGCGCTGAGACGGCCGAACACACGAGTCTCCATCGACTCCTTGGGTCCGAAGCGCAGGTTGGCCTCGAGGCCGGTGAGCGCATCGGGCGACAAAGCGGCACGCTCTTCGATCGCCAGGCGGATCTCGTCGTCCCAGTCCAGGCTGTCGACGGCGAACGTCACCAGACCGACTTCCTCTGCCTGTTTGGCGTCGAGACGCTGGCCAACCACCGCGCGGACCGCATCGAGAGCGGGCTGCTCTTCGTAGAAACGGCGCTGCAGGCGGCTCTGGCCATTGACCATGGGGTAGGTGCCGAAATTGAGGTCGCCAACGGAAATCAGCGCGGGCTGATCGGCGTCGGGGTCGTCCAGCATGTAGGCGCGGTCGCAAGCCAGCGCGACTTCGAGCAGCGTGCCGACGAAGCAGGAGCCGGATTCGATGAGGGCGAACATGGAACGCGACGTGACGTCCAGGCGGCCCAGCGTGCGGCGCAGCATGCCCACGGTTTCCCGCACGAACCAGTTGGAACCCAGGCTCTGCAAAGTGGCGTCCGCCTCCAGGACTTTGGCGGCATCACCTTCGGAACGGAAGACCCAGGTGCCGATGTCGAGCTCATTGGTGCGCAGCTGCAGGATGGCATCGTCCAGTTCGCGGGCGAACTGCAGCGGCCACCACGAGGCACCCTGTGCCAGGACGGCTTCGACGGTGGTGGGCACATCGCCATCGGGACCACGCAGCACCCAGTTGGCCACACGGCGCTCGCGGTCGATCCGCACATCCACGTATTTGTAGGACAGGCTGTCTGCGCCGTCGTTACGCTGCAGGGGGGTCAGGCTCACGCCCTTGGCATCGGCCGGACGGTCGCTGGATGCGGCCAGTTCCTGGGCGCGCTTCTTGACGCCTTCCGCGAACTGGGCCGGCTTGATGAGGTCGTCGACCAGGCGCCAATCCTTGGCGCGCTGACCACGCACGCCTTCGACCAGCGTGCAGAAGATGTCCGCATGATCGTGGCGCACCTTGCGCTTGTCGGTGACGCGGGTCAGGCCGCCCGTGCCCGGCAGCACGCCCAGCAGGGGTACCTCGGGCAGCGAAACGGCCGAGGAACGATCGTCGACCAGGAGGATCTCGTCGCAGGCCAGGGCCAGCTCGTAGCCGCCGCCGGCGCAGGCGCCATTGAGCGCAGCCACGAACTTCAGGCCGCTATGGCGGCTGGTGTCTTCGATCCCATTGCGGGTTTCGTTGGTGAACTTACAGAAGTTGACCTTCCAGGCATGGGAGGAAAGGCCCAGCATGAAGATATTGGCGCCCGAGCAGAAAATGCGGTCTTTCTTGCTGGTCACGACCACGGTGCGCACTTCCGGATGCTCGAAACGGATGCGCTGCAGGGCGTCGTGCAGCTCGATATCCACGCCAAGGTCATAGGAGTTCAGCTTGAGCTTGTAGCCGGGACGCAGGCCGCCATCCTCGGCCACGTCCATGGCGAGCGTGGCGATCTCGCCATCGAATGACAGGTCCCAATGCTTGTAATGGCTGGGGTCGGTACGGAAATCGACACGAGGAGCGGCTTGAGTCATGAGAGGAGTCTCCAAAGGGGAATTCTTGAACCTGAACGATAGTGCATCGAAAAACAGTCGATGCATAATAATGCATGGTTTGATCTGCGTCAACCAAAAACTGCATTTTGATGCACTTATTGGTTTGCACCATGCAGGATCATTCTTGTTCCTGGTGTTTTCGTGGCCGCATTTGTCAGTGCTGCGGCTCGGGCAATGGCATGCCCGCCTCCTGGCGGATGTGCATGCGCAAATCATCAAAACATTCCGACAAGCTGCGGTGGCTTGTCATGCAGACATAATCGGCCTTTGAATAAAAGGCTTCCCGGCTGGCCAGGATGCGCTTGAGATCGGCCATGGCTTCGCTGTTGCCCGCCATCGGGCGAAAATCCCCCTGGGCCATCACACGCGCCATGTGGTCTTCGGGCGTCGCCTTGAGCCAGATCGTGTAGCAATGCGCCAGCATCACATTCATCGTAGCAGGTTCAGATACCAGACCGCCCGGCGTGGCGAGGATCATCTCGGGGTAGAGCTGCAGCGCCTCTTCGAGCGCTCGGCGCTCGTAACGGCGGTAGGCGGTCGGCCCGTACAGGCTGTGGATCTCGAGGATGCCGCAACCGGCCACGCGCTCGATCTCGCTGTTCAATTCCACAAAGGGATAACCGATATCCGCAGCCAGCATACGGCCCAGCGTCGATTTCCCGGCGCCGCGCAAACCCACCAGCGCGACCTGGCGCAACTTGCTGCGGGACTGAGCCAACCCGCCATTCTCGAACAGCGACACCAGAGCGGCCCGGGCGCGCTCGAGGTCCTGAGCGCTGCGATGTTCGAGCAGCTCGCGGATGAGCAGCCATTCGGGGCTGGATGTCGTGACGTCGCCTACCAGCTCGGCCAGGGGGCAGCTGAAGGCCTGCGCAATCTGCAACAGCACCAAGATGGAAACGTTGCCCATTCCCCGCTCGAGGTTCGCCAGATGCCGCTCGGAGACGCTGGCCGCCCGGGCGAGCTCTTTACGCGTCAGACCGCGTCGAGCCCGCAGGCGCCTCACCCGCTCACCCAGCGAAACCAGGTAGGAATCCCGGGCGTAGTCGTCGGCGGCGATGGTGACTTCGGTGGTATCGGCTAGCTCTTTGTTTTTCACCCGGGTTACCCTGGAGGTCGCAATAATGTGCATTATAATGCTTGACACTCTCAAAGAAAAGAACTAATTTTCAGGTTTCGTAAGCGTTCGTGTGCATGGCGGGATATTCCCGCCGCCGCCCCGCCCGAACGGCTCTGAAACCGGAGCACAGGAAGCACAATAATGACGATCGAGACATTCCAGCAGCTTATCCAGACCATCACCGATTTCATCGGCGATCGCCCCCTGGACAAAAACCTGCAATCCGCGCTCAACGAGCGCTTCCCATTCCAGGGGCCGGAATACCGGCAGATCTTCGATACCTGCCGGCGTGCCGCCGACGAAGGCTGGATGTGCCAGTACGAAGGTGGCGGCGTGCGCTACGGCCGCGTCATCAAGCCCTCGGAGTCGCTCAAGGGCTATTCGGTGGACGTCGTCAACATGAACGATATTGCCGGCCCGCACCATCGCCACCCCGGCGGCGAAATCGACCTGATCATGCCCGTGTCGGAAACGGCCCGATTCGACGGCCAGCCCGGCGGCTGGCTGGTCTATGGCCCCGACTCCGCACACAGCCCCACCGTCACCGGAGGCGAAGCCTTCGTCCTGTACCTCCTGCCTCAAGGCCAGATCGAATTCACCCGGCGTGCCGCCTGAGCCTGGCAGGCGCAGGCCACCGGCCGCCGTTCACCCATAAACAGCCCGCGGGCACGGGCGCGGACGCGCCACGCTCGCACTGAAACAGACGCAGACAGACCATGAGCAAACTCGCAAACTACATCAATGGCCAATGGCAGGAAGGCGCCGGCTCCGGCAGCCCCGTGCTCGACCCGGTAACCGGCGAGGAACTGGCCAGGGTCAGCGCCGACGGCATCGACATGCGTGCCGGCTACGAGTGGGCCCGCAAACAGGGCGGTCCGGCCCTGCGCGCGCTCAGCTATGCCGAACGCGCCGCCTTGCTGGGCCGCATCGGCGAAGTGCTGCAAGCCAATCGCGACAAGTATTACGAGATTTCGCTGCGCAATTCGGGAACGGTCAAGAACGACACCGCCGTCGATGTCGACGGGGCAATCTACACCCTCTCGTATTACGCCAAGCTTGGCGGCAAGCTGACCGGCTCGCAACTGCGCCTGGACGGCGAAGCCACCCCTCTGGCACGCGACAACGTATTTGCCAGCCGCCACATCCAGGTTCCCTCGCAGGGCGTGGCCCTGCTGATCAACGCCTTCAACTTCCCCTCCTGGGGTCTGTGGGAAAAAGCCGCCCCCGCGTTGCTCTCGGGCGTACCCATCGTGGTCAAGCCGGCCAGCGCCACCGCATGGCTCACCCATGAAATGGTCAAGGACGTCATCGAGGCAGGCGTTCTGCCCGCCGGCGCCCTGAGCATCGTCTGCGGCCGTCCCGAAGACTTGCTGGACGCCCTGGAGGCGCTGGATCTCGTCTCGTTCACGGGCTCTGCGGACACCGCCGCATCGCTGCGCGCCCATCGCCGCATCCAGCATGACGGCGTGCGCTTCAATGCCGAGACCGACAGCGTCAACAGCGCCATCCTGGGTCCCGACACCGACGACGCCGCCGCAGATCTGCTGGTGCGCGAGGTGGTGCGCGAAATGACCATCAAATCCGGACAGAAATGCACGGCGATCCGCCGCATATTCGTCCCTCAGGAACGCTACGAAGCCATCGCCGGGGCCATTGCGGCAAAACTGCGCGGCATCACGGTGGGCGACCCCCGCAATCCCGACGTCCGCATGGGCAGCCTGGTCAGCCGGTCTCAGCAGCAGGCGGTGCTTGAGGGAATCGAGCGCCTCGCCGCGAACAGCGACGTGCTGTTCGACGGCCGCAAGGAAACCACCATCCTGGCCGCGCAAGGCAACGCCTGCGTGCCTCCCGTACTGTTCGGCGTGCAAGACCCCGACACCCACCCGCTGGTGCACGAAGTCGAGGTCTTCGGCCCGGTCGCCACCCTGATGCCCTATCGCGACACCGACCATGCCTTCGCGCTTGCCCGGCGCGGCATGGGCTCGCTGGTCGCCTCGGTCTACAGCGAAGATGCCGGCTTCCTGGCGGAAGCGGCGCTGCGTCTTGCCGAGAGCCACGGCCGCGTACACATCATCAACTCGCAGGTGGCGAAGGCCCAGACCGGCCACGGCAACGCCATGCCCCAATCCAACCACGGGGGCCCCGGACGCGCCGGCGGCGGTGAAGAACTCGGCGGCCTCAGGGCCTTGCGCTTCTACCATCGCCAGGCGGCAATTCAGGCCCCGCCCGAAATACTCGACCGTCTTGCCGGCATGACCGAATAAAAACAAGAAACACCGGCGCGGCGCCCTCACTCATCTGGAGACAACTCATGCAATCCTGTCCTGCGGAACTCAACTTTGCTGCCTATCTGGCCACGATCAACGCCGGCCGCGCCGACAAGCCGGCCTACATCGATGATCACGGCAGCATCACATACGGCGAACTTGCCCAGCGTGTGGCCCAGTTTGCCGGGCTGCTCCAGAAACTGGGGGTACGCCGCGAAGAACGCATTCTTCTGCTGATGCACGACACCGTCGACTGGCCAGTGGTCTTCCTGGGCGCCTTGCACGCGGGGGTCGTGCCCGTCGCCGTCAACACCCTGCTCACACCCGACGACTACGCCTACATGCTCGAGCACAGCCGCAGCCAGGCCGTCTTCATTTCCGCGCCGCTGCTCGGCACGCTGCAGTCCGCGCTGGACAAGGCCCGCCACGAGGTCAAGCACATCGTCGTGTCGCAGCCGACCGAACCCCTGTTCGACGATATGCTCGATTTCGCCAAGCAGCTCGAACAGGCCCCGGCCGTTCCGCCGGTGCGCACGCTGGCCGACGAGATCGCCTTCTGGCTGTATTCGTCCGGCTCGACCGGCCAGCCCAAAGGCGTCGTGCACACCCACGGCAACCTGTGGCACACCGCCGAACTCTACGGCAAGCCCGTGCTGGGCGTGCGCGAGACCGATACGGTGTTTTCCGCGGCCAAGCTGTTCTTCGCCTATGGACTGGGCAATGCCCTGACCTTCCCGCTGTCCGTCGGCGCGACCGTCGTCCTGATGGGCGAACGCCCCACCCCGGACGCCGTGTTCAAGCGCCTCGTCCAACACAAGCCCACGGTCTATTGCGGCGTGCCCACGCTCTACGCCAGCATGCTGGCCTCACCCAATCTGCCCAGCCGCGACCAGGTCGCCATCCGTGTCTGCGCCTCGGCCGGCGAAGCCCTGCCCAAGGACCTGGGCGACCGCTTCACCCACCACTTCGGCGCAGAAATCCTGGACGGCATCGGGTCAACGGAAATGCTGCACATCTTCCTGTCCAACCAGGCGGGCGATGTGCACTACGGCACGACGGGCAAACCCGTCCCGGGCTATGAAGTCGAACTGCGCGACGAGGACGGCGAGCCCGTACCTGCGGGCACGATCGGCGACCTGTACATCAAGGGCCCGAGCGCGGCGCTCATGTACTGGAACAATCGCGGCAAATCCCGCGACACCTTCCTGGGGGCATGGCTCAAGAGCGGCGACAAGTACGTCTGCGATGCCGAGGGCTATTACACCTACGCCGGCCGCAGCGACGACATGATCAAGGTAAGCGGGCAGTACGTCTCGCCCGTCGAGGTCGAGAACATCCTGATCCAGCACGAAGCCGTGCTGGAAGCCGCGGTCATCGGCCAGGCCGATCCCGACGGCCTGGTCAAGACCATCGCCTATGTCGTGCTGCGCGCGGGCCGCAGCCCGGACGACACGCTCGAAGACGAGCTCAAGACCTACGTCAAATCGCACCTCGCACCTTTCAAGTATCCGCGCACCATCCACTTCCTGGACGACCTGCCCAAGACAGCCACCGGCAAGATCCAGCGATTCCGCCTGCGCCAGGGCCATTGAAGGAGAGCCCGCGTGACGACGAATACCAGCGACCCGGCGGTCGAGACCCGGCTCGTTCCCGTGCAGATGCTGGGCAGGCCCATGCAGATCGAATGCCAGCTCATCGCCTTCGACAAGCCGGATGCGGACCTCATCGTGTTCCTGCACGAAGGCCTTGGCTCGGTCGGCCTCTGGAAAGACTGGCCCGCCCAATTGTGCGCGGCGACCGGCTGCCGCGGCCTCGTGTTCTCGCGCTACGGCTACGGGGCCAGCACGCCCCGCCCTGACGGCGAGAAGTGGCCGGTCTCGTATATGCACACCCAGGCGCGCGAGGCCCTTCCAGCGCTGTTCGACGCCCTTGGCCTGGGCGATGAACGGCCGATACTGCTGGGTCACAGCGACGGCGCATCCATCGCGCTGCTGTACGCGGCCATCTATCCGCAACGCGTCAAGGCCATCGTGCTGGAAGCGCCCCACATCTTCGTCGAAGACGTGACCATCGCGAGCATCGAACAGGCACGCGAAGCCTACCTCACAACGGACCTGCGGGAGAAATTCCGCCGTTATCACAATGACCCGGACTCGGCCTTCTGGGGCTGGAACGACATCTGGCTGAATCCCGAATTCCGGGCCTGGAACATCGAGGAGTACCTGCCCGATGTCCGCTGCCCCGTGCTGGCCATCCAGGGCAGGGATGACGAGTACGGCACATTGGCGCAAATCCAAGGGATTAAACGGATTGCCGACCAGACGCGGCTCTGTATCATTGACCGCTGCCGTCATTCACCACACCGGGATCAGCCCCAGGTCGTCACCGACGCAATCTCCGAATTCGTTCGCGATCTTTGAATCACTGCGCCTGCGCGCAGTTTTCCTGCAGTACCTTCCATAAAAACCAAGGAGTAGACACATGAAACACGTATTTACCAGCACCGCTCTCGCCGCGGCGCTCATGCTCAGCGCAGGCGGCGCCTCGGCCACCGTCAAGGTGGGCTTCATGTTGCCTTACAGCGGTACCTACGCGGCGCTGGGCGAGGCGATCGAGAACGGCTTCAAGCTCTACGTGCAAGAACAGGGCGGCAAGCTGGCCGGCCAGGATATCGAATACTTCAAGGTCGATGACGAATCCAACCCCTCCAAAGGCCCCGACAACGCCAACCGCCTGATCCAGCGCGACAAGGTCGACATCCTGGTCGGCACGGTGCACTCGGGCGTGGCAATGGCCCTGGCCAAGGCCGCCAAGGATTCCGACACCACCCTCATCATCCCCAACGCCGGCGCGGACGCCATCACCGGACCGCTGTGCAGCAAGAACATCTTCCGCAGCTCCTTCTCCAACTGGCAACCCGGCTACGCCATGGGCGATGTCGCGGCCAAGAAGGGCTACAAGACCGCGGTCACCATTTCCTGGAACTACGCGGCCGGCAAGGAATCCACTGACGGCTTCAAGGAGTCGTTCGAGAAAGCCGGCGGCAAGGTCGTCAAGCATCTTGCGCTGCCCTTCCCCAACGTCGAATTCCAGCCGCTGCTGACTGAAATCGCCTCGATCAAGCCCGATGTGGTCTACACCTTCTTCGCGGGCGGCGGCGCCGTCAAGTTCGTTCAGGACTACCACGCGGCCGGCCTGCGCAAGACCATCCCCCTGGTGGGCAGCGGCTTCCTGACCGACGGCACCCTCGAGGCGCAAGGTGAATCGGCCCAAGGCCTGCTTACCACCCTGCACTACGCGGACGGCCTGAACACCAAGCGCGACAACGACTTCCGCGCCGACTACGCCAAGAGCTTCCCCAAGATGCCGCCCGATGTCTACGCCGTGCAAGGCTATGACGCGGCACAGATCCTGGCTGCTGGCCTGAAGGCCGTCAACGGTGACGTCACCAAGAAGGACGCCATGCGCGCAGCCATGAGCGGCGCCACCATCGACAGCCCGCGCGGTACGTTCAAACTGTCCAAGGCAGGCAACCCCATTCAGGATTTCTACCTGCGTGAGGTCAAGGGCGACAAGAACGTCTCCATCGGCATCGCGGTCAAGGACCTCGCCGACCCCGCCCGCGGCTGCAAGCTGTAACCCGCTGCGCAAGGAACCATCGTGGACCCGATCATCTTTCTCATTCAATGCCTGAATGCCGTGCAATACGGTTTGCTGCTGTTCCTGGTCGCAAGCGGGCTGACGCTCATCTTCGGCATCATGGGCATCATCAACCTGGCGCATGGCAGCTTCTACATGATCGGGGCCTACATGGCCTTTGCGCTGCAGCCCCTCATCGCGCAGTACCTGGGTGGGGGGTTCGTGACCACCGTGCTGGCCTGCATCGTCCTGGCGACGGTGCTGGGCTACTTTCTCGAGTGGGCGTTCTACAGTTTTCTGTATACCCGCGAACACCTGCAGCAGGTCCTCATGACCTACGGGCTCATCCTGGTCTTCGAAGAACTGCGCAGCATCATCATCGATAACGATGTGCATGGCGTGACCGTCCCCGACTGGCTCTCCGGCGCCATCCCCCTGGGCGGCGTCATGACCTATCCGGTCTATCGGCTCTTCATCTCGGGCGTGTGCATCCTGGTTGCCGCCATCCTGTACTGGGTGCTGACCCGCACCCGGCTGGGCATGATGATCCGCGCCGGGGCCAGCAATCGCGAGATGATCAACTCCCTGGGCATCGACATCAATCGGCTGTTCCGCATCGTGTTCGCCATCGGCGTCGCCCTGGCGGCCCTGGCCGGCGCCATCGCTGCGCCTGTCTCCTCGGTCTATCCCGGCATGGGCAATGCGGTGCTGATCATTTGTTTCGTGGTGGTCGTCATCGGCGGCATCGGATCCATCCGCGGCGCCTTCCTGGCGGCCATGCTGGTCGGCTTCGTCGACACCTTCGGGCAAATCCTGTTCCCCGCCGCCGCCGGCGTGATGGTCTATCTGTTGATGGCCGCCATTCTGCTATTCAAGCCCGAAGGGCTGTTCAAGCAAGGTTGACGTATGCAATACCCCCTACGCGCAGTACTCCTGCTGGCGCTCGTGTGCCTGGTCGCGCTGCTGCCGATGTTCGCGAGCGACTATTACATCGGGCTCTCGGTCAAGATCATGATCTACGCCCTGTTCGCGCTCAGCCTTCAATTGCTGGTGGGCGGAACGGGCCTGGTCAGCCTGGGCCATGCGGCCTTCTTCGGCATCGCTGCCTACACGGTCACCCTGCTCTCGCCCGAATCCGGGGCGGGCAACTTCTTTTTCCTGCTGCCCTGCGCCATCCTGTTCGCCATGGCCTATGCCGCCGTCACCGGCGCGCTGGCCCTGCGAACCAAGGGCATCTACTTCATCATGGTCACGCTGGCCTTTGCGCAAATGGCCTACTACGTGTTCCATGACACCAAGCTGGGCGGCGGCACCGATGGCATCTACCTGTACTTCCGGCCGGAATGGCGGCTCGGCGACACGGTGCTGCTCAACCTGGACAACAGCTACACCTTCTACCTGTTTACGCTGGCCTGCCTGCTCCTGACCTGGGGATTCCTGGCCATGCTCATGCGCTCGCGCTTCGGCGCCGCGCTGACGGGCATTCGCGTCAACGAACAGCGCATGCGCGCCGCCGGTTTCTCGACCTTCCAGTACAAGTTCGTGGCCTACGTGGTGGCAGGCGGCCTGGGCGGCCTTGCCGGCATTCTTTACGCGGCCAAGGACGGCTTTGTGAACCCGGAACTGCTGGCCTGGGAACAGTCCGGCCTCGTGCTGCTCATGGTCATCCTGGGCGGCCTGGGCCAATTGTGGGGCGCCATTCTGGGCGCGGTCGCCCTCACGCTGCTGCAAGAGCTCTTCCAGTCTCAAGCCGTGTTCGGCGATCTGGCCACGCACTGGCACCTGACCTTCGGACTGGCCATCATCGCGCTGGTCGCCCTGATGCCCAAAGGGCTCATCGGCATCCCCGAGCAATGGCGCGCACGCAAGCGCTCCGTCTCCCGCATCAACCCGGCACGGCAATAGGCTTCAGCATGAGTCAGATCCTTCTTTCCGCGAAGAACATCACACGCCGCTTCGGCGGGCTGGTGGCCATCAACAATGTGTCGATCGACCTTCCCTTGGGCGCCGTCCACTCGGTCATCGGCACCAACGGTGCCGGCAAATCGACGCTGGTCAGCATCCTGTCGGGCGAACTCGCGCCCAACGAGGGCCGCATCATCATGAACCAGCAGGACGTCACCGCATGGTCGCAGCCACGCCGGGCCCAGGCGGGCCTGGGTCGCAGCTACCAGCGCACGACCATCTTTCCCAGCCTCAGCGTGCACGAGAACTGCCGCCTGACGGCACAGGCCAGGCACCAGCACTTCTGGAACTGGGTGAGCCCCGCCCGGAAATGCAAGCTCAGCAACGAGGCAGCCGACGAGGCCTTGCGCCTGGCCGGCCTGGAAGGCCAGGGCGATCGTCCCGCCGGTCTGCTGTCGCATGGCGGCAAGCGCCAGCTTGAAATCGCCATGAGCCTGGCGACCCATCCAAAAGTCCTGCTGCTGGACGAACCCCTGGCGGGCATGGGCCCCGAGGAAACCGACCGCATGCTCGATCTGCTCGATTCGCTCAAGGCCGACCACGCCATCCTGCTCGTCGAGCACGACATGGACGCCGTCTTCCGGGTTTCAGACATCATCACCGTCATGGTCAACGGCGCCGTCATCGCGCACGGCGACCCCGACACCATACGCAACGACCCGCAGGTGCAGACGGCTTACCTGGGCGACGAATCCGGAGAAGACGCATGAGCGCATTGATTCAAGCGCAAGGCCTGCATTCCTATTACGGCGAGAGCCACATCCTGCACGGCGTGGACCTCGAAATCAATCCCGGCGAATCCATCGGCCTGCTCGGGCGCAACGGCATGGGCAAGACCACGCTGATCCGGACCATCATGGGCCACATCCGGCCGGCCAGCGGCACGATCACCGTGCGGGGACGCAACTGCACCCGTGCCCAGCCGCACCATGTCGCCCGCCTGGGCGTCGCCTACGTGCCGGAAGGCCGCGGTATCTTCCCGAATCTCAGCGTTCGCGAGAACCTGTTGGTTGCCGCCCGCCCCGGCCAGGGCGGACGTCAGGACTGGGGCTATGACCGCGTGCTGGAGACCTTTCCCCGCCTTCAGGAGCGCCTTTCGCATGGGGGGCAACAGCTTTCCGGCGGCGAGCAGCAAATGCTGGCCATCGGGCGCGCGCTGATGACGAACCCCGATGTGCTGATCCTCGACGAGGCCACCGAGGGTCTCGCTCCGCTGATCATCGCCGAAATCTGGCGCATCATCGGCACCATCCGTGCAACGGGCGTGGCCACCCTCATCGTCGACCGCAATTATCGCAAGGTGCTCGCCAACACCGATCGCTGTGTCGTGCTCGAGAAAGGCCGCGTGGTCCAGCAACAGGACAGCGCCACCTTCCTGGCCAACACCGAGCTCCTGACGCGCTACCTGGGCGTGTAAGCCCCGCGCCAAGCGGGCGTCAACGAAAGGCGGCGGCGGCGCGGCCCAGGCGGTCGTTCACCGCCAGCCACTCGGGGGATTCGGGCGGCTGCTCGATATAGATGCAGGCAAAGCCGCCGTGATCCAGGCGACGCAACAAGGCATACAGACGGCTGGCATAGACAGCCGGGTCGCCTGCGGCCCGCACCCACTCGACATTCGGCAACTCGGGCAGATCCTTGGCGCTGAACACCACGGCCACGAGGCGGCGATCCCCCTCGGCCGCCAGTCGGTCCAGCAGGGCGTCGCGCGTGAGCATCACCAGCGGCGTGCGCGGCGCATAATGGGCCTTGAGCGACCCCGATACGCGGGGCGCATCGGCATCGGCCCCGGCAACGGATTCCCCCAGGACCTCGGCGATCTGCCGGGCGGAAATATGCCCGGGGCGCAGCAGCTTGGGTCCAACGCCTTGATCCAGGCGGGACAGATCGAGGATGGTCGACTCGATGCCGACCTCCGAGGGGCCTCCTTCGAGCACCATCAGTTCCTCAGCGGGCATTTCTGCAAACTCGGCCCGCACATGCTCGGCGAGCGTCGGGGACACCTGCCCGAATTTATTGGCCGACGGCGCGGCCACCCCGCCCTGCCCATTCGGCTTGAGCCGCGCAAACTCGGTCAGCAGCGCCTGAGCCACGGGATGCGAAGGGCAGCGCAAGCCGATGCTGTCCTGGCCTCCGCTGACGGCATCGGGAATATGCGCGGCCCGGGGAAGAATGAGTGTCAGCGGCCCGGGCCAGAATGCCTCGACCAACCGAAGGGCTTGCGGAGGAACGCTGCGGGCCCAGTAATCGAGCCGCGCACCGGGCGCCAGATGAACGATGACTGGATGATTCGATGGACGGCCCTTGGCGGCATAGATGCGCGCCACGGCCTCGGGGTTCTCGGCGTCGGCGCCAAGGCCATAGACCGTTTCCGTGGGGAAGGCCACCAGGCCGCCGTCAAGAAGACGCCGGGCAGCCTCTTCGATCGAGGGGGACGAAAGGCTCATGGCTCGAACCGGATACCCAGCGCCGCGGCCACGCGGCCCGCATCCTGGCGTGCCTGCGCCAGCGTGGGCGCAATGATGTTGACGTGGCCCATCTTGCGGCCACGCCGCGCCTCGGCCTTGCCATACAGATGCAGCTTGGCGGTCGGAACGGCCAGCACCGCCGGCCAGTCAGGCTCGCGCTGACGCCCCGACGCCGGATCGAACCAGACGTCGCCCAGGATATTCAGCATGACGCAGGCGCAAAGCGCCTCGGTACTTCCCAGGGGAAGACCGGCCATGGCGCGCGCCTGCTGCTCGAACTGGCTGGTGACGCAGGCATCCATGGTGTAGTGTCCGCTGTTGTGGGGACGCGGCGCCATCTCGTTGGCCATCAGGCTGCCATCCCGCAGCACGAAGAACTCCACGCACAGCACGCCGCAATAATCGAGTCCGGCCGCAATGCGCAAAGCCGCGTCGGCCGCCTGCCGATAGGTCGACTGGCGATCCGCCGGCGCCTGGGGCTCAACCGAGGAAATGGCGAGGATGCCATCACGGTGCTCGTTGGCGGATGCCGGGTAGGCAACGGCCTGACCATCCAGGCCGCGGGCCAGCACGACCGAGATCTCGTAGTCCAGGGGAATCAGCGCCTCGAGCACGCAAGCCACCTGGCCGAACTGGCGGAAGGCTGCCAGGGCCTCGTCGCGACTGGCCACCCTAGCCTGCCCCTTGCCGTCGTAACCGAGGCGGGCCGCCTTGAGGATGCCGGGGAACAAGGCATCGGGCACCGAGGCAAGGTCGGTTTCGTTCAGGATGGCGGCGTGCGGGGCCACCGGCACGCCCTGCGCCTGGATAAACGCTTTTTCGCGGATGCGATCCTGCGCGACGGCGACCGCGGCCCCTGCCGGGCAAACCCGGCTGTGCAGGGCCAGACGCTCCAGGCTGGGAGCCGGTACGTTCTCGAACTCGGTTGTGATGGCCCGACAGAGTCTGGAGAGGCGGTCGAGCGCCTCGGGATCATCGTAATCGGCCTGGATGTGCAGGTCGGCCGCCATGCCGGCGGGGCACGGCGCGGAGGGCTCCAGGACCGCCACCTTGTAGCCAAGGCTTTGCGCCGCATGGCAGAACATGCGCCCCAACTGCCCGCCTCCGACGATACCCAGCCAGTCACCTGGCGCAATCGAGAACGGGGCGGCGGGAGCAGTCATGAAGGGAGTCCGGTTCAAGTGTCGTTTGAAAACAAATATGATCAGGGCCTCGCTTGCAGCCGTCATGAACGACGGGGGCAAGCGAGGCCCTGATCATTATAAACGGTGCCCGTTCAGGGACTGTCCGATGCAGGCCGGCCGCCGCCACTCCCGACGAAGCCCCTCGGCCGACATCGGCCTTGCCCCCTTATTTCTTGAGTACCCAGGCGCCATCGCTGACCGTGACAAGCACGCGAGAACGCTCATCCATGCCCGTACGGTCATCCGCACTCAAGTTGCGAACGGCGTGGGCAGTGACCAACTCCTTTGTGGACTCCATGGCATCGCGAAGCGCCTGACGGAATTGCTCGGTCCCCGGCTTACCGGCCTTCAATGCCGCCGGAACTGCCTGGTCGATCAACATATAGGCATCCCATGAATAACCCGCAAACACATTGCGAGTGCCTGGGCCATACTTTTTCTCGTAGGTGTTCACGAAACCCACAGCCACCGTCTTGTTTGGTGCACTGTCAGGCAACTGTTCGGCCACGATGACGGGACCCGTTGGCGCGATGGCGCCTTCGACCGCCTTGCCGCCCACCCGGATGAAATCCTGAGTGATGGCACCGTGAGTGTGATACACGGGGCCCTTGAACCCCCTATTGGACAAGGCAATATGCGGCAATGTGGACGCGACCCCCGATGCGCCAATGACGACAGCCTCGGGCTGAGCGCTCAGAGCCTTGAGAACCTGGCTCTGAACACTGGCATCGGTGCGCGCATAGCGCTCGTCCGCGAGAATCTCGATACCGGCCTTCTTGGCCTGGGGCGCCAGAGACGACAAAACCTGCTCGCCCCACGAGTCGGCGAAGCCGATATAGGCCATGCGGGTCACCTTGCGCCGTTTCATATCCTCCACGATTGCGCTCGTCATGACGGGCGTGGGATGAGATGTGGAGAACAACCATTTGTTTTTGGCCAGGGGACCACCGCTGATTGGCGATAGACTGATCTGCGGCGTCTTGGTTTCCGAGGCCACTTCGGCAATCGCGGTCGTGGTGGGAACCGCCGACGAGCCAATGATCACATCCACACGCTCATCCGTAACCAGCTTTCTTGCGTTCCTGACCGCGGTGGCGGTATCCGTTGCGTCGTCCAAAATCACATACCGGACTTTTTCTCCACCCAATGTATCAGGCAACACCGCAAACGCATTGCGCATGGGTATGGCCAGCGAGGCCCCCTGCCCTGTGCTGGCCAACGACACTCCCACGGTCACTTCGGCGACCGCCGGTGAGCCCATCGTTGCCGCACACGCCAACACGACTCCAGACAGCTTGATTTTCATGGTTATCTCCTTGGGTTCCACCCGGATGGTTTTTAGGACCTCTTCTGATTTGCCAAACCAGTATTGCCAGTCGGCCGCACATCCTCAATAATCATTCGCGAATGTGCACTGGATGCACGCATTGCAGGATAACGATGCCTCCCCCTTATAAAGAAGACGCCGTTTACAAATCGGTCCGCGGGCTCAGTCGGGGGCTGGATGTACTATCAGCGCTGAACGCCTCGCCCCGCGGCCAATCGACCGCAAGCGAGCTTGGAAAACTCACAGGCCTTCATCGCACAACCGTTCGACGCCTTTTGGAAACCCTCGCCGACGCAGGCTATGTGCAGCGCAGCGCAACCGATGACAGCTTCCGGCTGACATACCAAGTCAGGCGACTGAGCGAGGGATTCGAAGTCTTCGACCGGATTGCAACGGTCGCCCTGCCCGTGATGGCAGAACTGCTGCAGCAACTCGTCTGGCCCTCCTCACTGAGCCTGCCGGATATCGACGGCATGCAAATATGCGAGTCAACGCACCGCTTCAGCCGCTTATCTTTTCATCGCAGCATGACCGGACGACGCCTTCCGTTCTTATTGACGGCGTCGGGGAAGGCTTACTTTTCATTCTGTCAGGAGAACGAACAAGAAGCGATTCTGAAAATCCTTCGCGAGAAGGACGATATGGAGGGGCAATTGGCGCGAAACGACAAGCTCGTGGCCAAGCTCATCCGCAACACTCGAGAATCCGGCTTCGGCACAAACTCCGGAGAGTGGCAAGCCGAACGCAAGGTGGGCTCCATCGCCATGCCCATAATGGAACGCGGCCAGCCCATGGGCTGCCTCAACATCGTCTATCTGACTCATGTGATCCCGGCATCCGACGCTGCGGAAAAATTTGCACAGCCACTGGCCAGCGCCGTGCAAACCATCAGCGACTTGCTCGCAAGCCGGAACTAACGCACCTCTATGGACTCCAGCGTCGCCCCCATGCTTGACTGCCCCTGTAAAACGCCAAAGCCCGCTATCCATTCGGGAATGGCCTCATAGTACTCAGACCGGGCGACGTAACTGCCCCGGGTGGCGGCATGCATAGCGGCATTTGCCGCGACCCAGCTTTTGACCTCATGGACGGAAGCCCCCGCGATGCTGGACAGCGCATCATTGCTCCACGCATCCATCCATTCGAAGTCCTGATTTTCCAGCGCCGACAGGAACTGCCGATCCCACTGGGGGTTCAAGGGCTGCAACATTGATTGCCCTGTTGCAAACTCGCGCGCCGCGGCAAGCACGCGGCTTTGCCGCTCAGCGCGTGCTTGTGCGCCAGGGTTGCGACCGCAAATCAGACGTTCGGCGATCTCGGGAGTTGCGCCGCGCAAAGTCGGTACGGGCGGATTGTGCGACAAGCCACCCGATCCCATGAAGAGCACCCGCTTATTCAACGTAGCGGCATAGTGCCCCACTGCCTGCCCAAGCAGTCTCGCCCGCCTGAAGCTGGGCAAAGGCGCAGCCACCGAATTGATGAAAATAGGCACGACCGGATAGCGATCAAGCGCACCCGTCAGCAATTCAAGCGGCTGGGCGAACCCATGATCGACCTGCATGCGGTATGACACCGCGCAATCCACGTCCGCACTCAACACTGCGCGCACGCAAGCCTCGGCTATGTCACTAGGGACTTGCAACGGACCGCTGCTGGTTTCGTAGTCGCCCACCGACTCCGCACGCACCCCGATACAGAACGGCGGCATGAGGTCGTAGAAAAAGCCGTTGAAATGATCGGGAGCAAAAAGAAAGATGACCTCTGGATCGAACCGCAAAAGCTCGTTGCGCAGACGTAACAGCGTCTGCCTGACCTCATCGACCACATGAGGACTGGGATCGCACAACCCCATCAACGGGGTATGTGACAAGCACTGCACTTTCATCATAGCCATTGCACCACTCCAAGTGGTCAGTTGAAAGAGCTCAGGCGGCAACCGGTATGGCACCGTCCACTTCCCGGCCATTGAGAAAATCGAGATGAATTCGATTGAACGTCGTCGCATCTTCGAACTGGGGCCAATGCCCGCAGTTGTTCATGACGGTGAAAAGCGCCCCCGGAATCATGGATGCGATGCGCCGGCCCTCGGACACGTCTGCGGTAGGATCATGGGAGGTCCACAATACCAAGGTCGGCGCCTGGATGCGCCCGTAATCGTCGGCTCTCAGGATATTGCGCTGGCGCACTTCCATCTCTTGCAAAACCATGTTGTGCTTCATGGCTTGCGCCATCCCCGGCTGGCGGTATATCGCTTGCCGGCATGCGATAAGGTCGTCATTGACGGAGGACTTGTCAGCCATCAGCCACTCGACGCGGGCCTGGATGAAATCCCACGTGGGATCGGTCGCCGCGCGCATGGAAAGCGTCTTCAAGCGCTCCATGACTTGCGGATCGGCCTGGGAGCCACCCGCAGTGTTGAGCACTAATCGGTCGATGCGGTCAGGATGATCGATGGCAAATCGCGAGGCCACCCACCCGCCAAGGGACTCACCGCTGAAATGGGCCTTATCAATTCCGGCGGCATCCATGAATCGCACCAGATGGTCCACATAATGATGAATCTCAAGACCATGATCCGCCTTATCCGTCCAGCCGTGTCCGATCATGTCGATCGCCCACGTGGAAAACTCCGCGGAGTGCGCCTTCAGATTGCGCACGTACGCCTCCGCATGACCACCAACGCCGTGCAATAGCAGAAGGGCTTGTTTCTCGGAAGAACCCGAGTGCAAATAACGCGTACTGATGCCGCCCGCATCCAGCCAGCCTTGAGAGAACTGCGTGCCGCGCAGATCCGACCAGATGCTTTCGTGCGTGTGCTCCGTGCCCATGTTGTCTCCTTGACTTTATTGAGTAGCTGGCTGGGAAATTACCGCAGTGATAGCGGAAGCAGCAACTCGTCAAAGAGAATGTGCACTGAGTGCACATCTCAGCACCAGACCGGACCTTAGAGCAAACTCAGAGTGTGACGTGCGGGGGAACGACCATGGCCCGGGCAGCCTCGGTCTGGCGTGCCCGGAAGGCCTCGAGACGGGCCATGAGGGCCGCATCGGTGGTGGCCAGGCAGGCGACCAGATGCAGGGCCGCATTGGCCGCGCCCGCCTCGCCGATGGCAAACGTGGCAACGGGCACACCACGCGGCATCTGGACGATGGACAACAGGGAGTCCTCGCCGCGCAGGTATTTGGAAGGCACGGGCACGCCGAACACGGGGACCGGCGTCAGGGCAGCCATCATTCCGGGCAGGTGGGCGGCACCGCCCGCCCCCGCGATGATGCCGCGCAGACCGCGCTTGGCGGCAGCGGCGCCGTATTCGGCCATGTCCATAGGCATGCGGTGCGCAGAGATCACCCGGGTCTCGTGGGGGATGTCGAATTCCTCCAGGATGCCGGCGGCATGCTTCATGACTTCCCAGTCGCTGGACGAACCCATGATGACGCCCACCAGCGGGCTGAACGAAGTAGAAGTGTCGTTGCTGGCCATGCGGCCTCCGTCAGGTTGTCAGCCGGGTCACGGCCTCGCGATACTTGGCGGCCGTCTTTTCGAGCACGTCGGCGGGCAGGTGCGGCGCCGGGGGGGTCTTGTCCCAGGGCTGGGATTCGAGCCAATCGCGCACGAACTGCTTGTCGAACGACGGCGGGCTGATCCCTTCGGCGTAGGACGACGCGGGCCAGAAACGCGAGGAGTCAGGCGTGAGGACTTCATCCATCAGATGCAGTTGGCCGGCCTCGTCGAGGCCGAACTCGAACTTCGTGTCCGCGATGATGATGCCCTTGGTGGCCGCATACTCGGAAGCCTCGGTATACAGCCGCAGAGTGACATCGCGAATGCGCTCGGCCATTTCCTGGCCGACCTCGCGCACCACGTGCGCAAAGTCGACGTTCTCGTCGTGTTCGCCGAGCTCCGCCTTGGCGGCCGGCGTGAAGATGGGCTGGGGCAGCTTGCCGGCCTGCTTGAGCCCGGCCGGCAAGGCAATGCCGCAGACCGAGCCGGTCGCCTGGTAGTCTTTCCAGCCTGAGCCGATCAGATAGCCACGCGCCACGGCCTCGACCAGAATGGGCTTGAGGCGTTTGACCACCATCGCCCGGCCCTCGACCTGATCGCGCTCGTTCGGCGCGACGACGTCGCGGGGATCGATGCCCGTGACATGATTGGGCACGATGTGGGCCAGCTTGTTCAGCCAGAACTCGGTCAGTTCGGTGAGCACCTGGCCCTTGCCGGGAATGGGGTCGTCAAGAATGACGTCGAACGCGGAAATGCGGTCGGTGGCGACGATAAGCAGCTTGTCGTCGCCCACGGCGTACATGTCGCGCACCTTGCCGCGCCCCAGCAGGGGCAGCGACGTAATGGACGACTGAAGCAAGGCGGTCATTTACTGCACCACCTGGGCCAGCTTGCCGGCGGCGTAGCGCGCGGCCATTTCATCGAGGGCGATGGGCTTGATCTTGCTGGCATTGCCCGCGGTTCCGAACTGCTCGTAGCGCTGCTTGCAGATGGCCTTGGCGGCCAGACGCGCAGGCTTGAGGTATTCGCGCGGATCGAACTTGGACGGGTTCTCGGCCATGAAGCGGCGGATGGCGCCGGTCATGGCCAGGCGGATGTCGGTGTCGATGTTGACCTTGCGGACGCCAAACTTGATGGCCTCCTGGATTTCCTCGACCGGCACGCCGTAGGTTTCCTTCATGTCGCCGCCGAACTCGCGGATCTCGGCGAGCAGGTCCTGGGGCACGCTGGAGCTGCCATGCATGACCAGGTGGGTGTTCGGCAGGCGCTGATGGATTTCCTTGATGCGGGAAATCGAGAGGATGTCTCCGGTGGGCTTGCGCGAGAACTTGTAGGCGCCGTGGCTGGTGCCGATGGCGATGGCGAGCGCATCGAGCTGGGTCCGGCGCACGAAATCGGCGGCCTGCTCGGGGTCGGTGAGCAGCTGTTCCATGGTCAGGGTGCCATCGGCGCCGTGGCCATCTTCTTTGTCGCCCATCATGGTTTCGAGCGAACCCAGGCAGCCGAGTTCACCCTCGACAGTGATGCCCAGCTTGTGGGCCATGTCCACCACCTGGCGGGTGACGTCGAGGTTGTACTCGTACTCGGCGATGGTCTTGCCGTCTTCGCGCAGCGAGCCGTCCATCATGACGCTGGAGAAGCCCAGGTCGATGGCGCCCTTGCAGATGGCCGGCGACTGGCCGTGATCCTGGTGCATGACGACCGGGATGTGGGGGTAGGACTCGACCGCAGCCTGGATGAGGTGCTTCAGGAAGCCCTCGCCGGCGTATTTGCGGGCACCCGCGGACGCCTGCATGATCACCGGGCTGTCGGTCTCGGCCGCCGCTTCCATGATCGCCTGGACCTGCTCCAGATTGTTGACGTTGAAGGCGGGGATGCCATAACCATTTTCAGCCGCGTGGTCGAGCAACTGACGCATGGAAACGAGGGCCATGTAAAGACTCCTGGATTCGATTGATGAGAGATGATCGCCATTTTAACCGAATGCGGGGCGCGAACCGGCCGGCGCGCCCTCGGCAAATGGCCGGGTTTGCAAAGGGTTACCCGGCGACGGGCCGGATTGCCGATTTAGGTCGGAAAGCCTTGATGATTTCGTCGCGGGTTTCGATATAGGGCCCGCCGATGAGGTCGATGCAATAAGGGACGGCCGCAAAGATGCCGGGCACCAGAGGCTTGCCATCGGCATCCTTCAGCCCCTCCAGCGTTTCGCGGATGGCCTTGGGCTGGCCCGGCAAGTTGATGATGAGCGCGGCGTGCTGATCAGTCTCGCGGATGACGGCCACCTGACGCGAAAGAATGGCGGTCGGCACGAACTTCAGGCTGATCTGACGCATCTGCTCGCCAAAGCCGGGCATCTCGCGGGTGGCCACGGCCAACGTGGCCTCGGGGGTGACGTCGCGCCGGGCGGGCCCCGTGCCCCCCGTAGTCAGCACAAGATCGCAGCCCAGGTCATCGACGAGCTCGACCAGCGTGGCGGAGATCAGCGCCTGTTCATCGGGGATGAGGCGCGTGGCGAACTGCGGTTCGCGGGTCAGGGCCTGGCCCAGCCACTCCTGCAGCGACGGGATACCCTGGTCGGCATAGCCCCCGGAGGAGGCGCGGTCGGAAACCGACACAAGGCCCACCAGCAGTTCATCAGGATGTCGACGGATAAGACGGTTCTGTATGGTCATGACAAGGCATCAGAATAAAAAAAGGGCGCGCCGGCTGACCGGGCACGCCCCTTTCTTGCAAGGCAACGTGGATCAGCCGTCGGCGCGTTGCTGAAGGATATCGACGGCAGGCAGTGTCTTGCCCTCGAGGAACTCCAGGAAAGCACCGCCGCCGGTCGAGATATACCCGACTTTATCAGCAATCTGATATTTGGCAATGGCTGCCAGGGTATCGCCGCCGCCCGCAATGGAGAAGGCGGACGAATCGGCAATGGCGTGGGCGATGGTTTCGGTGCCCTTGGAGAAGGCGTCGAACTCGAACACGCCGACAGGACCGTTCCAGACGATGGTGCCGGCCTTCCGGAGAATGTCGGCCAGTTGAGCCGCCGTTTGCGGGCCGATATCCAGGATCAGGTCGTCGTCCGCCACGTCGGTGGCGGCCTTGACCGTCGCCTCGGCATCCGCCGCAAAGGCTTTGGCGCAGACGACATCCACAGGGATGGGCACGGCGGCGCCGCGCTTTTCCATGAGATCGATGACCGCCTTGGCCTGCTCGATCTGATCCGCCTCGGCCAGCGATTTTCCGATCTTCAGGCCCTTGGCCAGCATGAAGGTGTTGGCGATGCCGCCGCCGACCACCAGTTGATCGACCTTGTCGGCCAACGCTTGCAGAATCGACAGCTTGGTCGACACCTTGGAACCGGCCACAATGGCCACCATCGGACGCTTGGGATCCTTGAGCGCGCGCCCGAGGGCGGTGAGCTCGGCCTCGAGCAAGGGGCCCGCGCAAGCGACCGGCGCAAAGCGCGCCATGCCGTGCGTGGTGGCCTCGGCGCGGTGAGCGGTGCCGAAAGCGTCGTTCACATAGACGTCGCACAAGGCCGCCATCTTGCGTGACAGCGCCTCGTCGTTCTTCTTCTCGCCCACGTTGCAGCGGCAGTTCTCGAGCAGCACGACCTGGCCGGGAGCGACCTCAACGCCATCGACCCAGTTGGACGCCAACCTGACAGGCTGGCCCAGCAGCTCGGACAGGCGCGACGCCACCGGAGCCAGGCTGTCGGCCTGGGTGAAGGCGCCCTCTTTGGGACGGCCCAAATGGGACGTGACCATGACGGCCGCCCCCGCGTCCAGCGCCAGCCGGATGGCCGGCACCGAGGCGCGGATGCGGGTGTCCTCGGAGATCTCGCCCGCGTCGTTGAACGGCACGTTGAGATCGGAGCGGATGAACACCCGCTTGCCCGACAACGCGCCGGACTTGGCCAGGGCGGTAAGGGTTTTGACCGTGGACATGGATTATTTGGCCGCCATCAGTGCCACAGTGGTGTCCAGCATGCGGTTCGAGAAGCCCCACTCGTTGTCGTACCACGAGCAGACTTTCACGAGACGGCCGGAAACCTTGGTCATGCCGGCGTCCACCGTGCTCGAGACCGCCGTGTGGTTGTAGTCGGACGAGACCAGAGGCTCTTCGCTGTAATCGAGGATGCCCTTGAGGGGGCCTTCCGCCGCAGCAGCCTTGAGGATGGCGTTGACTTCATCGACCGTGGTGTCGCGCGCGGCGATGAATGACAGGTCGACGATGGACACGTTGATGGTGGGAACACGCATCGCGTAGCCGTCCAGCTTGCCGTTGAGCTCGGGCAGGACCAGGCCGACCGCCGACGCAGCGCCGGTCTTGGTCGGGATCATGTTCTGCGTTGCGGAACGGGCGCGACGCAGGTCGGAGTGATAGACGTCGGTCAGCACCTGGTCGTTGGTGTAGGCGTGGATGGTCGTCATCAGTCCATTGACCAGGCCGATCTGCTCATGCAGCGGCTTGACCAGCGGCGCCAGGCAGTTGGTCGTGCACGAGGCATTGGAGATGACGGTATCGCTCGCCTTGAGCACGGAGTGGTTCACGCCGTAGACGACGGTGGCATCGACATCCTTGCCGCCCGGCGCGGAGATGATGACCTTCTTGGCGCCGCCCTGGATGTGGGCGCCGGCCTTTTCCTTGCTGGTGAAGAAGCCCGTGCACTCGAGCACCACGTCCACGCCCAGCTCGCCCCAGGGCAGCTCGGCCGGATTGCGGTTGGCCAGCACGCGGATGCGGTCGCCGTTGACCACCATGAAATCGCCATCGACCTCGACGGTGCCGGGGAAGCGGCCGTGCGCCGTGTCGAAACGGGTGAGATGGACGTTGGTCTTGGGGTCGCCCAGGTCGTTGATCGCCACGATCTCGATGTCGTGCTTCTTGCCGCCTTCGTAGTGGGCACGCAGGATGTTGCGTCCGATACGACCGTAACCGTTGATTGCTACGCGAATTGCCATGGATATCTCCTGTTTTACAAAACCTGTTCGACAGCCGCTGCCACATGCTCCGCAGTCAGGCCAAAATGCTTGAAGAGCACGCCGGCCGGAGCAGACTCGCCAAAGGAGTCCAGGCCCACGACGGCGCCCTCCAGACCGACATACTTGTACCAGCCGCCGGTCGCGCCGGCTTCGACCGCAACCCGCGGCAGCCCCTTGGGCAATACGGAATCGCGCCAGTCTGCGTCCTGCGCATCGAAGACATTGGTGCAAGGCATGGACACGACGCGCACCGGCACGCCTTTGGCGGCCAGTTGCTCCTGGGCGGCCAGGGCCAGCGCCACCTCCGAGCCGGTTGCAATGATCACCGCACGCGCGCCTTGCGCATCACGCAGCACATAGCCGCCACGGGCGATGCCGGCGATCGTGGACGCATCGCGCTCCACGAAGGGCAGGTTCTGGCGCGACAGCAACAACGCGCTCGGACCACCGGCTTGCACATGCATGCCCTGGCTCACCGGGCGCTGCACGGCCTGCTGCCAGGCGACGGCGGTTTCGGTGGTGTCGCAAGGACGCCATACATGCAGATTGGGAATGAGACGCAAACTGGCGGCGTGCTCGACCGGCTGGTGGGTGGGGCCGTCTTCGCCCAGGCCGATGGAGTCATGCGTGAACACATGCACGACGCGCTGCTTCATCAGCGCCGCCATGCGAATGGCATTGCGCGAGTAATCGGAGAAGGTCAGGAAGGTGCCGCCGAAAGGCAGATAGCCGCCATGCAAGGCGATGCCGTTCATGATGGCGGCCATGCCGAACTCACGCACGCCGTAGTTGATGTGGCGGCCGCCCTGCACGCCATCGGCGCCGGCGCGGACGGGCGTCACCCCTTTCCAGTCGGTGAGGTTCGAGCCGGTCAGGTCGGCCGAACCGCCCAGGAACTCGGGCAACAGCTCCGCAAACGCGGTGATCACCAATTGGGATGCTTTGCGGCTGGCCACGGTTTCAGCCTTGGCAGCCGTGGCCGCCAAGAATTCCGCGGCCTTGGCGGCGAAGTCGGCCGGCAGGTCGCCCTGCATGCGGCGCTGGAACTCGGCGGCCAGGTCGGGATGCGCTTTGGCGTAAGCGGCAAAAACGGATTGCCATTCGTTCTGCCAGAGTTGCCCCTTGATGCGGCAATCCCAGCGTTGATAGATGTGGCCGGGCACTTCGAAGGGGGCATGGTTCCAGCCCAGCGCGGCACGCGTAGCGGCGATCTCGTCGGCGCCCAGAGGCGAGCCGTGGACTTTTTCGCTTCCCGCGGCGTTCGGAGCGCCCTTGCCGATGACGGTGCGACAGCAAATGAGCGTGGGTCCGCCATGCCGGGCGGCCGCCTGCTTGGCCTGCTCGATCGCCTGATCGACGGCGGCGACGCTGTGGCCGTCCACGTTGCGTATCACGTTCCAGCCATAGCTTTCGAAACGGGCCGGCGTGTCGTCGTGGAACCAGTGCTCGACCTTGCCATCGATGGAAATGCCGTTATCGTCGTAGAAGACGATGAGCTTGGACAGCTTGAGTGTCCCGGCCAGGGAGCAGGCCTCGTGAGAGACACCTTCCATCAGGCAGCCGTCACCCACGAAGGCGTAGGTGTAATGGTCGACGACCGCATGGCCTTCGCGGTTGAATTCACGCGCCAGCAAGGCCTCGGCCAGCGCCATGCCGACCGCATTGCCCAGCCCTTGGCCCAAAGGCCCGGTGGTGGTCTCCACGCCCGGCGTGACGCCGACTTCGGGGTGGCCCGGCGTGCGCGAATGCATCTGACGGAAATTCCTGAGCTCTTCGATCGGCAGGTCGTAACCCGACAGATGCAGCAAGGCGTACAGCAGCATGGAGCCATGGCCGTTGGACAACACGAATCGATCGCGATTGGCCCACGACGGGTCGGCGGGGTTGTGCCGCAGATGGCGCGTCCACAGCGCTTCGGCAATATCGGCCATCCCCATGGGGGCTCCGGGGTGACCGGAATTGGCTTGTTGGACCGCGTCCATGGCAAGTGCTCGGATGGCATTGGCCAGGGACGAATCTTGGACGGGCGATTGGCTCATTGAAGACTCACAAAGGGGGACCAGGGACAGCCGCCCCTTGCGTAAGGCCCACCAGAAAGAAGGATTGCAAAGCCCCCTATTTTAGCATCCACTGCCCGGAGACTTCCCGCCCCCTTGCCCAGCCTCAACAAGCCGTGGCAAAACCCGTAAACTACGCCCACCTCCGAACCGCTTTACCCTCATGGCCACTCCACGCTTTTACTGCCCCGCTCCTTTGGAAGCGCATCAAACGCTCGAATTGCCGCAGGAACTAGCTCACCACGCCCTGCGCGTGCTGCGGCTCAAGCCCGGATCGGACATCGTGCTGTTCAATGGGCAAGGCGGCGAATACCCTGGCCGGCTGCTTGCCGAAGGCCGCAAAGCCTGGGCCGAGCTGGACGCTCACCGGCCGCGCGAGGCCGAGCTTCCCGGCGAGATCACCCTGATGCAGGGCATCGCTTCGGGCGACAAAATGGACTGGATCGTCGAGAAGGCGGTCGAACTGGGCGCCAGCCGGCTCGTGCCTGTGACGGCGCAACGCAGCGTCCTGCAACTGTCGGGCGACCGCCTGGCCAAGCGCCTGGCACATTGGGAAAGGGTGGCGCAATCCGCCAGCGAACAATGCGGCCGAAACCGCATCATGCGCATCGACGCGCCGCGTCGCCTGGCCGAGTGCCTGGAGAATGAAAACCCGGCCGCCCGCAGCACACTGCTCTGCCACCCCGAGACCGGGGAGTCGCTGGAGCAGGCGCTGGGCGTCTGCGGGGAAAACATCGCTTTGCTGGTGGGACCGGAGGGCGGCTGGTCGGACGAAGAGCTCGAAACTGCCCGCCGATTTTCCGTGAGGCCCGTGACCTTTGGATCACGTGTCCTGCGCACCGAAACGGCCGGCCTGGCCATGATCGCCGCCGTCTGCGCCCTGCGCGGCTGGGTCTGAGTCTGCGTGGATTCCGCCTTTCGGCGGAATGACGAAGAGTGGAAAACATGGCCCGGTGAGCCCCTTCGTCGTCCCGCCGGAAGGCGGGACCCACGGCAACGGCTATTCCATCTCGCTGCCCGAATACGGCGTGGGAGCGACGCCGGGTTCGGGATCGGGGTGCTTGCCCGCGTGCTCGACCGCAAAGGAGAAAGTCCGTCCGTTGTTGCGAGCGAACTCGACGACATCCTCGCAGACGGCGATGATCGCCTTGGCATCGTCGGCCAGCGCCGGATCGCCCGAATGGAGATTGTGGAACCACAAGAACAAGCCGGTCTTCTGATCCAGGACCGTATCGCAAAGGCAATCGTAGAGCGCATCGAGATTGCCTCCGAAGAACTCGGGGAAATCCACCGCCTTGACGACGGCCCGCAAGACAGCGGAACGGCTGCGCGCACGGTCGCAATCGACTACGAACATGGCCACGCCCAGGGCCTCAGCGTTCTGGCGAACCTGATCCTGACCAAGCTGCGACGCATCGAGCAAACCGCCCTTTTGAAGCTTTTTCTGAAGTGTCTGAGCTTGAGTCATCGTTGCGTCTCCTTGAAAAACGCTTTGACTTCTTCCATACGATTCATGCTATCGGACCAACCCAACTGTATGAGCGCCCTGGTATACGCTGCCTCGAAGAGCAGATAGGAGACAAGCGCGCCCCCGGTCTGACTTCCGGAATCTGACGATACACCGAGTACGCGGAAAAGTGTACGGGCTGCGCGCGGCATTTCGTGCAAATGTGTAATGGCCAGTTCGTCCAGCGATCGACTGGGCGAAATGGACAATACCGAAACGTGCTTCAGCCCCTGTGAGGCCTGTATTTCCGGCGGCACGTGATCCACCAGTGCGTTGAGACGCTCGAGGCGCTCCACGTCCATGGACAGGCCGTCCACGAAAATATTCGAAAGCGCATGCCCGCTGATCTGGGCAAACGTGGGATAACTCGGTGATGCCCCCTGCCCGGCCACCCGCAGGTCGTCCCGATGACTGGTGCCGATCGCCACGACCTTGCTCGCGCCAAGATGAATGGCGGGGCTCAAGGGCGCCAGTTGCCGCATGGAGCCGTCGCCGCACCATTCCGTCGCCCCCTGCACAAGCAGCGGCTGCGCCGGGAAGACGAATGGGATGGCGCTCGACGCCAGCAGATGATCGACGCCGATGCGACTGGGCACGGCACGCCTCAGGGATCTTGTCCACGGGAGGAAAGGGGTTCTGGATTGATAGAAAATCAGGTGCTCACCGCTGATATAGGCTGCGGCGGTAATCGCCAAAGCCTGCAGACAACCTCGATCGAGATTCCTGTTCAGCCTGCTGAAATTGAGCGTGCCGGACAACAACCTGCGAAGCGGCGCATTATCGAGCAAAGAGTGGGGCGTGTGCCCGCGCTTGAATGGCATGAGCCAACCCAAGGCCATTACGCTCAACCAATGCAGCCCTGTCCCTATCAGAGAGAGAGGGTCGGCATGATACACCATTTCGGTGCTGAGATTTTCCCAGAGCTGGCGCAGGTTATCGATGGCCACATGGGGCGCATTGGCGCGGCAGGCCAGCGCCGCCGCGTTGATGGCCCCGGCCGAGGTGCCGCAGATGATGGGAAAAGGGTTGGCAAACCGGGAGCTGTGGCCGGAGTCGATGACATCGAAGATGCCCGAGAGCACACCGACCTGATAGGCGGCCCGGGCGCCGCCCCCAGTCAGAATCAGGCCTATCGACGACGAGGGCGCGTCCATAGGCCTGTTTCCTAAGAGCCGCGTGGCGTGTTGGCGTCGACCACCGTCAGGGCGGCCATGTTCACGATGCGGCGCACCGTGGAGCTGGACGTCAGGATGTGCACCGGCGCATTCGCGCCCAGCAGGAAAGGCCCGACCGCGACATTGCCGCCAGCCGCCGTCTTGAGCAGGTTGTAGGCGATGTTGCCCGAATCGACGTTGGGGCAGATGAGCAGGTTGGCCGCGCCCTTGAGCGTGGTGCTGGGCAGGATGCGCTGGCGCAGGCTCTCGTCGAGCGCGCAGTCGCCATGCATCTCGCCGTCGACTTCCAGATCAGGGGCGTTCTCGCGCACGATCTCCAGCGCACGCCGCATCTTGGCCCCCGACGCCGAGCTGCCCGTGCCGAAATTGGAACGGGACAGCAGCGCCACCTTGGGCACCATGTTCAGGCGCCGCATTTCGGCCGCCGCGGCAATGGTGATTTCCGCGATCTGCTCGGCGGTGGGATCGTCATTGACGTGGGTATCGGCCAGCGCCAGCGTCAGATCGGGCAGGAGCAGGATATTCATTGCGGCATAGGTCTGGGCGCCCGGCGCCTTGCCGATGACCTCATCGATGAAGCGCAGGTGATCGCCATACGAGCCCACGGTCCCGCAGACCATGCCGTCGGCGTCGCCCAGCCGGACCATCATGGCGCCGATCAGCGTCAGGCGGCGGCGCATTTCGACCCGCGCCATTTCCTTGCTGATGCCGCGCCGGCACATGATTTCCCAGTAGGACGTCCAGTAACGATGGAAGCGCTCGTCGTAATCGGGGTTGGTCACCTCGACATCTTCGCCCAGGCGGATGCGCAGGCCGAATTTCTTGATGCGGTCGGCCAGCACCGAAGGACGGCCGATGAGTATGGGCTTGGCCAGCTTCTCGTCCACGACGATCTGCACGGCGCGCAGCACGCGCTCGTCCTCGCCTTCGCTGAAGACGATGCGGGCCTTGCCGCCTTCACGCACGAGAGCGCGGGCGGTCGAGAACAGCGGCTTCATGAAGGAGCCGGAGCGGTACATGAACTGCTGGAGCTCTTCGGCATAGACGTCGAAATCAGCGATGGGGCGTGTGGCCACCCCGTCGTCCATGGCGGCGCGGGCCACCGCCGGGGCGATGCGCACGATCAGGCGGGGATCGAACGGCTTTGGAATGAGGTATTCCGGACCGAAAGACACCCCGTAGGTGCCATAGGCCGCCGCCACCACTTCGCTCTGCTCTTCCTGGGCCAGTTGCGAGATCGCATTGACCGCGGCTTTTTCCATGCCGCGGGTGATCGTGGTGGCGCCGACATCGAGCGCGCCCCGGAAAATATACGGGAAGCACAGGACATTATTGACCTGGTTGGGGTAATCCGAACGCCCCGTGGCCATGATGATGTCGTCGCGTACGGCGTGCGCCACTTCAGGCAGGATCTCGGGCGTGGGATTGGCCAGTGCCAGGATGATGGGATTGGCCGCCATCTTGGCGACCATTTCGGGCTTGAGCACACCCCCGGCCGACAGGCCGAGGAAGACATCCGCGCCATCGATGATGTCGTTGAGGGTGCGCGCCGAGGTGTCCTGCGCGAACCGCGCTTTTTCCGGATCCATGAGCGCAACGCGCCCCTTGTAAACGACGCCTTCGATGTCGGAGACCCAGATGTGCTCGATCGGCAGACCGAAATCGACCAGCAGATCCAGGCAGGCCAGCGCCGCCGCCCCAGCCCCCGACACAACGACCTTGACCTCGGCGATGGACTTCTGGGCCACCTTGAGGCCGCTCATGAAGGCCGACGCCACACAAATGGCGGTACCGTGCTGATCGTCATGGAAGACGGGGATCTTCATGCGCTCGCGCAGCTTGCGCTCGACGGTGAAGCATTCCGGCGCCTTGATGTCCTCGAGGTTGATGCCGCCGAAGGTGGGTTCCAGGCCGGCAATGATGTCGACCAGCTTGTCCGGGTCGGTCTCGTTGATTTCAATGTCGAAGACATCGATGCCCGAGAACTTCTTGAACAGCACGGCCTTGCCTTCCATGACGGGCTTGGAGGCCAGGGCACCGATGTTGCCCAGGCCCAGCACCGCCGTGCCGTTGGTGATGACGCCGACGAGGTTGCCGCGGCTGGTATAGCGGAAGGCGTTCTGGGGATCACTGACGATTTCCTCGCAGGCCGCAGCAACCCCCGGCGAATAGGCCAGCGCCAGATCCCGCTGGTTGGAAAGCTGCTTGGTCGGAGTGACCGCAATCTTGCCGGGCCGTCCGTGCTCGTGGTACTCGAGCGCTGCTTTGCGAAGCGTGTCTTCCATGGTGTTCTTTGCGAAAAAGGAGATCAAACGGATCATCATTCTAGCCCTTAAGCGGGCCGAACGCGCGTCCCCGCCCGGCCTGCGCTTACAACTCCTGGCCGGGGTGGGAAAACAGGCCCTGCGGATCGAACAGGGCCTTCACACGGCTGTCGAGCTCCGCCGCCTGCGCCGCGAGCTCCGTGTCGGCCGCCTGCCTCTGCAGCGAGAAACCGGCCGGATCCGGGTCGACGGCCGGCGCCAGGGCGGCCTCGTCGATCACCACCCACTCGAGCCAGGCGAGATCCCCGCCATGCCCCAGCAGAAGATGGGCCAGGTTCACGGTGTGGCCGGCCTCGGGGCTGAGCGCATCCAGGCGATAACGGGCGGGCCAGTTTCCGGCGGCCAGGCAGGCCCGGGATTCGGGCAGCCCGATCAGCTGAAACAAGGAGGGGATAAGCCGCTGCAAGGTCAGGCTGTCCAGCGGCTGGCGATTGCTCTCTCCGAACCAGCCCAGAGAGGCCGCACTGCCATCCGCCAGCATGAACCGGGCGTGAACCACCCCCGACAGATGTGTACGGCCGGGTTTCCATGCCTGATAACTGCGGTCGGCCAGCCAGGCGGCAACGGCGGTATAGCCGGGCAGCGAGGCAAACTGCGGCAGGCCCGCCGCCGCGAGCTCGCCCAGGGTACAGCCGGCCTGGACGAACCATTTTCCCGGGTCATCCTGCAGCCGTTGCACCTGCGAGAAGTTGCGCCCCAACTCGAGCCACAGGACGGATTGCCGCGTGTGGGCGGCGGGCTGGTTCAACCCCTCCAGGGCCAGCGCGACCCCGAACTCGGCGCACGCGGCGCGAGCCCGATGGACATCGGCGGCGTCCCCGGGGATCAGCCGGGCGCTCCCCTCACCGTCGTGAAAGCCGTAATCAAGGAAATCCCCGGCGACACTGCGCTGCACTCGCTGGCAAAAAGCCTGCCAGGGTGTCTGCGCAGTCCGGCGCCCCGTCAGAAACGCTCGACGCGAAGCAAACGACATACTCTTCCTGAAAAACCAGGTTCCGACAACGTTCTACAATGTGTGCTGTCCTGATTCCGCCGTCCAACACACGCCCTTGCCGCCCATGCCCCGTCTCGCCACCCGCACCCAGCAAGTCATGCCGTTCTACGCGGTCGAAGTCTTCAAGCAAGCCAATGCACTCAAGGCGCAAGGACGGGACGTCATCAGCCTGGGGATTGGCGAGCCGGATTTCACCGCGCCGCCGCAAGTGGTCGAAACACTCAACCGGGCATCCCACGCCGGGCTGAGCGGCTACACCCCTCCGGCCGGCCTGGGCGCCTTGCGCGAGGCCATCGCCCTTTATTACAAAGAGCAGTTCGGAGCGGCCGTGGACCCGGCGCGCGTCATTGTAACCTCGGGAGCTTCGGGAGCCCTGCTGCTGGCCAGCATGGCCCTGATCAACCCGGGCGACGAAGTCCTGATGCCCGATCCGTCCTACCCGGCCAACCAGAACTTCATCCTCGGCGCCGGCGGCATACCCCGCCTCATCCCCTCGACCCCTGAAAAACGCTTCCAACTGACTGCCGAAGACATCCGCCGGCATTGGGGGCCTTCCACGCGCGGGGTCCTGATCGCCTCGCCAAGCAACCCGACGGGCGCGACCATCGCCGTCGACGACCTCAAGGCGCTGATCGCCGAAGTCCGCGCCCGCGACGGCTTCATCATCATGGACGAGATCTATCTCGGCCTGTATTACGAAGACATGCCGCAGAGTGCGCTGGTCCTGGACGACGATATCGTCATCATCAACAGCTTCTCCAAGTACTTCCACATGACGGGCTGGCGGCTGGGCTGGATGATCGTGCCGCCCGACATGATCGCCGCCACCGATGTGCTGGCCGCGAGCCTGGCCATCTGCGCCCCGTCGCTGGCACAGCATGCCGCCCTGACCTGCTTCGAGCCGGATGTCCTGCGTATCTACGAAAACCGCCGTCTTTCATTCAAGCAGCGGCGCGACTACCTGCTTCCCGAACTGGAGCGCTTGGGCCTGCACGTGCCCGTCAAGCCGGACGGCGCGTTCTATATCTACGTGGACATCAGCCGATACAGCCAGGACAGCGATGCCTTCGCGCACCGGCTCTTGCATGAGGCCTACGTGGCCACCGTGCCGGGCCGCGACTTCGGCCCGGCGCATGCCGGCCGCAGCCTGCGGCTGTCTTACGCCACCGGACTCGATCGCCTCGAAGAGGCCGTGCAGCGCCTGGAAGACTTCCTGCAGGGTTGATTCCAGGGGTTTTACCGCAGCGGGATTCCCGAAGCCAGCGCGATGCGTCGACGCTCGGCCAGCACTTTCGCGCCATAGCCGTCATCGTCGGAACTGGATGCCCCGACGTAGCAGGCCAAGCCCCCTTCGACCGAACCTCGCCTCTTGATGCAATCGGCCAAGATCTGCGAACCCACGCGCATGTTCACCAAGGGGTTGAGCGCCGCATCGGCCGCGTCGCCGAAAAGCGCGAATTTGTCCGCATGGACCTTGGTCATGACCTGCATGAGGCCCTGCGCACCCACGGCGCTCTCGGCAAAGGGGTTGTACCGGGACTCAATGGCAATGACCGCCAGCAGCAACTGCGGATCGATGCCCATTTCCTTGCCCACCGAAAAAGCGGTCTGCACCAGAACCCCCGCCATATTGTTGGCGATCTTGTATTTGCGCGAAATATAACTGCGCAAAGCCTGGACCTGCGCCCGGCTGACGCCCGGGATGGAGACCGAGTCCGGGTGACGCAAGGCCTGCAGGAAGCTCTGTCGGGCCTTGGCCGCCGCCTCTGCCGCCGGGTTGGGCTTGGCCGCCGTTGCGGCCGGCTCCGAACTCGGGGATGATTTGGCTTGCGGCGCCGGCGATGGTGCCGGCGAGGATGGAGCGGCCGAAGGGGTCAAGGGGGCTTCGGCGGGGTAGGAAAACTCCGGCGACAGTCCGGCCAGGCTCGAGCCGAACCCATCGTCGCCCTGCAAGGCGGCGGGGCGAAGACTGGCCAGCAACGCCTCGTGCATCTGCCGCGACTGATCGCGCAACGACGGCACCGTCAGGCTCAAGCCGATCACGACCAGCGCCGCGATACCCAGATAGATCGCGGCCACATGCACGACCTCACTGACCTGATACATAGCGCCGCGCGCCGACCGGGCCAGCCAGGTATTGGAACTCAAAGCGTTCATGTGGCCCTACCTAATAAAATACGAAACATGCATGACATAGGGTCGATGTTAACCTCAGACTGCATATTTAACGACACTTACGAGCGAGATAGGTCTTGAAATATCGTGATTTGCGAGATTTTGTAAAACAGTTGGAAAGCCTGGGCGACCTCAGGCGCATCGCCCATCCGGTCTCGACGCGGCTCGAAATGACAGAGATCGGCGATCGCGTCCTGCGGGCCGGCGGCCCCGCCCTGCTGTTCGAACGGGCTTTGCACAACGGCCAGGCGGCCTCGATGCCGGTGCTGACGAACCTGTTCGGTACGCCCCGCCGTGTGGCCCAGGGCATGGGCGCCGACGATGTCTCGGCCTTGCGGGACATTGGCGAGCTTCTGGCCTCGCTGCGCGAGCCCGAGGCTCCACGCGGCCTGCGCGATGCACTCGCCAAGGTCAGCATGCTCAAATCGGCCTTGTGGGACATGAGCCCGAAATCGGTCCGCAGCCCGGCGTGCCAGGAAATCGTGCTCGAGGGCAATGACGTCGATCTCGACCAGATCCCGCTCCAACTGTGCTGGCCGGGCGACGCCGCCCCGCTGCTGACCTGGGGGCTGGTCATCACGCGCGGCCCCAACGCCCGCCGGCAAAACCTCGGCATCTACCGCCAGCAGCTCATCGGACGTAACAAGCTCATCATGCGCTGGCTGTCCCACCGCGGCGGCGCCCTGGATTTCCGGGATCATGCGCTCGCCCACCCAGGACAACCCTTTCCCATCGCCGTCGCACTGGGCGCCGACCCAGCGACCATTCTCGGCGCTGTGACCCCCGTGCCCGACAGCCTGTCGGAATACCAGTTCGCCGGCCTGCTGCGCGGCTCGCGCACCGAAGTGGCCAAGGCCCTGGGCAGCGAGCTGTCCGTGCCGGCCTATGCGGAAATCGTGCTGGAGGGCCATATTCTTCCGGCCGACGACCCCAGGGCGCTGCCGCCTTCCCTTGCTGACGGCCAGACGCCGCCCCCCGACACGGCTTACGAGATGGCCTTGGAGGGTCCATACGGCGACCACACCGGTTACTACAACGAAAAGGACTGGTTCCCTGTCTTCACCGTCGACCGCATCACCATGCGGCGCAACCCCATCTATCACAGCACCTATACCGGCAAGCCGCCTGACGAGCCGGCCGTGCTGGGCGTGGCGCTGAACGAGGTTTTCGTTCCCCTGCTCAGGCGCCAGTTGCCCGAGATCGTCGACTTCTACCTGCCGCCCGAAGGCTGCAGCTACCGTCTGGCGGTGGTGTCCATCCGCAAGCAATACGCCGGCCACGCCAAACGGGTCATGTTCGGCCTCTGGAGCGTGCTGCGCCAGTTCATGTACACGAAATTCATTGTCGTGGTGGACCATGACATCGACGTGCGCAACTGGCAGGAAGTCGTCTGGGCGATGACGACCCGCATGGATCCGGTACGGGACACCGTGCTGGTCGAGAATACCCCCATCGATTACCTGGACTTTGCATCCCCGGTTTCGGGCCTGGGCGGCAAGATGGGGCTGGACGCCACGAACAAGTGGACCGGAGAGACCCAGCGGGAATGGGGCACCCCCATCGTCATGGATGCGGACGTCCGAGCCCGCGTCGACGCCATGTGGGATGAGTTGGGATTGTGACGCCCGGGACGGCACGGGCCTGAAACGGCTCAGTCCTTGGCCGATTCCCCGCCGGCGGCACGGCCTCGTGCCAGTTTCCAGGCGACCAGGCCGGCCGCCAGTATCTTGACCCAGCGGCGACTGCCCTTGCCCGACAGCAGCGCCGAGGCGCTGGAAACCAGGAAGGGGTAGCGCCGCATCAACCCCAGCCCGCTCAGCAGCCAGTCGACGGATCGCCCGCGCCCGCCCACCGTGGCAACGGCTTCCCGCAACAATGACGCCGGGGTCAGCGATGCGCCGACCTCGCGTACGCTGCGGGTCAGACTGAGGCGCTCGAGCGCCGCACGCGCCCTGAGCAGCTCGAGACGGGACGCCCGCTCGTGTCGGTCGAACGGCCGGCGCGTCATGATTCGTCCCCGGCGTGGCGCTCATCGAGCAAAGGCGAACCGTCCCGGCGCAGGCGATCGACCATTCCGAAATCGCGCTGGAGTTCCTGCAGCGTGATCTCGAATGGAGCGGGGCCATGCAGCAGCGCCCGGCGCACCCACCACAGAAATCCCGACCCCAGCAAGGCGTAGAGAAGCGCCAACACCCCCAGAGCAGTGTATCGGGCTTCGGTGGGCCAGAAATACAGGGCGACGGCGATCGAGAACACCAGCAGCGCCAGCGTGAGGAACAGCAAGGCGGCAAAGGCCATCCCCAGCACAAGAACCAGGCGGCTCTTCTGCTCGGCGAGTTCGATCGAGAAGATCTCCAGCCGCGTGCGAACGATGGAAAGGAGGGCTTCCGAAAGATTTCCCAGGGAGTGTCTGAGCGCCATGCTGCGAGGGATCAACGGCGGCCGATGAGCGCACCGATCAGCAAGCCTGCCAGCCCTGCCATGCTGATGGCCTGCCAGGGATTGTCGTGCACGTACTCGTCCGTGGCACGCGCCGCCTTGCGGCCGCGATCGATCAGCGCATCCTGGGTGTCATACAAGGCCTCGCGCGTGCGCCGCAACGATTGCATGGCGCGCTCGCGCAGCTCGACGGCCTTTTCGCCCGTGGCGCCGGCGGCTTCCCGCAACAATGCCTCGGCGCTGTCGAGGCTTTCTTTGACGTTCTCGATGAGTTCGTCTTCGCGAGCGCTTAGATCGGTGCTTTTTCTTGCCATTTCAGTTCCCCTTGTGTGGAAAATGAGACTGCATGCAGGACTGCGACATGAGCATGGTAGCGTGTCAGCCACCCGAAAGGAAAGTGCCGGCGACGAGGACTATTTGATTTTCGTCACTTCAACCACGGAAGTCATGCCATTTTGAACGCTTTCCTGTTTCATGACCATGTTCTGTGCCGGACAGAACCAGTCCGTGACTGAAGACGTCATGCCGGGAATGGGCAGCGTCAGGCCATTGATGGAGGCCCGGGTGGGGTCGATGCTGCGGGTGTAGCGTATGGGCCAGCACGATTGCGCTCCCGCCGCGGTCTGTATGGATTGGCGCTGACCGACCGTCTTGCTGCCGGTCTGGACGACAAGCGGGTCGGCCTGCACCGCCTGGCGGTCGAGGTTGATCTGGAAGCGCAAGGCGGGGAAGGTCTGGCCTTCGCGCTTGATGGGGTCGCCATAAGAGAACAGCCCCAGCATGCGAAGATCGAATTTTCCGTTGACGGGGGTGCGCGTGCCGTTGGCCTCCCGCCGCTCGAACGTGGCCTTGCCGTTGCGCACGGTCATCCAGTAGTCGAGCTTGGTCTGGCTGGCCGGCAGGCCCAGCAGGCCAACGGACGTATCGCCTGTGACGCGGGCCTCGCAACTGTCCCCGGCGTTTTTCCTGACCTGTGAAAACGCCAGGTTGGCCGACATGGCCAGCGCGCCGCTGCCGGTCAGTTGCGTCTGGCCGCCATCGTGCATGAAGGCCGCATCGCACAGCCCCGCCTGGGCGGCCGTGCCAAACGCCGCGCTGGCGGCGAGCAGAAAAATGGAATACGAGAGACGACGCATCGACTTACCCACCTGATGATGCCATATAGCTGAACCGCCATCCTAACCGAAGTCAGACAGCGCATTGCACTACAACTCGTGACAAGTGTGAACGCGATCTGTCATCCCCCGCCCCGCTTGGGCGGGGATGACGGGCTTACTTCTCGTGCCGGGTGCCGAATATCCGGTCTCCCGCATCGCCCAGGCCCGGGATGATGTAGCCGTCTTCATTCAGATGGCTGTCGATGGAGGCGGTATAGACATGGACATCGGGGTGAGCCGCTTCGACGGCCTGGATGCCCTGGGGCGCGGCCACCAGGACCAGGGCTCGGATATTGCGGCAGCCAGCCTTCTTGAGCATATCGATGGTTGCGACCATGGACCCGCCAGTGGCCAGCATGGGGTCGATGATGAGAGCCAGGCGCTGTTCCAGCTCGCCGACCAGGCGCTCCAGGTAGGTCTGGGCCTGCAGCGTTTCCTCGTTGCGGGCGATACCCACCACGCTCACCTTGGCGCCGGGCACGAGCGACAGCACACCGTCCAGCATGCCGATGCCGGCCCGCAGGATGGGAACGACCGTGACTTTCTTGCCGGCCAGCTTTTCTACCTGGATCTCCCCGCACCAGCCCTGCACCTGATGGGGCTCCAGGGGAAGATCCTTGGTGGCTTCATAGGTCAGCAGTGCGGCGACTTCCTGGGACATTTCCCGGAAGTTCTTGGTGCTGAGGTCGGCGCGACGCATCAGGCCGAGCTTGTGGCGAATGAGTGGATGACGTATTTCGTGGATGGGCATGTAATACTCCGCAGGCAAAGGATCAGCGAGAAGCCAGCCAGGTGATCAAGGCATCGTTGAAGGAACGGATGGCCGCCGCATTGTCGTCGTTGACCACGCTGACGACGATATACCGTTTACCGCTGGCCCCCAGGACATAACCCGACAAAGCCCGCACATCGCGCAAGGTTCCGGTTTTCAGGTGCGCCATGCCGCGGACTTCATCGTCGCGCAACCGGCGGCGCACTGTACCATCGACCCCGGAAATGGCCAACGAGGACAGGAACTCGGGCATCAAGGGCGAGCGCCAGGCCGCCTGCAGCATGGACACCAGGCCGTCAGCCGTCACACGCGCCTCGCGGGCCAGGCCGGCGCCGTTGGAAATGACCCAGCCTTGAGTATCCACGCCCTGCGCACGCAGGATGGCCAGCGCGGCCGCCTCGCCGGTCGCGGGCGTCGCCCCCGGGCCGGACTTGACGGCGCCAAGCGTCAGCAAAAGCGTGCGGGCCATGACGTTGTTGCTCTGCTTGTTGATGACCCGGATGGTGTCGGCCAGGGTTTCGGAGTCGTGCCAGGCCACAGCGCGGGCGCCGGCCGGCACGCGGCCGGTGCTCACGCCCTTGCCCAGCGTACCGCCCAGTTCCTTCCATAACTGCTGGAACAGGGCAGAAAAGTTATCGGGCTGAGACAACGCGAGCCGATACAGATCGAAATCTCCGCAGGACCCGGCCACGGTGCCGCTCACCTGGATGACGACCTCATTGCCCGTATGCATGACCTGCGTGCCTACGGAAGGAGAGCCCGGGCAGCGGGCATCGCTCCAGGTGACTTCCCCGCTGACCCGCACGCCGGAGAAGGGCGGATCGATGATGGGAACCCACTTGCGGGTCGCCGGATTGGCCTGGAACAAGACCCTGACCGCCCCCAGATTCACCATCATGGCATCGGGACTGGCGTTGTATGGGCGGTCCGGAGCCCCGTCGAACTCGCCCGGGTCGATGGCGATGCTGCCGAACATGGAGCGGTCGACCACAACCTCGCTCAGGTTCTTGATCCCGCGCAGGCGCAATTCGCGCAGCAAGGACCAGAGCTCGGCCATGGTCAGGAATGGGTCACCGCCCGCCTTGATGTACAGCGGACCGCGCAGGGTTCCCGTCGCATCGACTCCGGCCCCATCGCGCACGAGAAGAGAGGTGCGCCAGCGGTATTCCGGCCCGAGGCCCGAGAGGCCGACCCAGGTCGTGACCATTTTCATGACCGACGCCGGATTACGGGCCATCCCCGGATTGAGGCTGGCCAGACGCTGCCCGCCGATTTCCTGGATCACGACGGACACCGAGCTTTCAGGCAGGCGCGTCGCCCTGAGGGCCTGTTGCAGTTCCGGCGGCAAGGACTGTGCCAGGACCATGCCCACAGGAAGCAGCAGACCTGCGAACAAGGCAAGCACTCGCCGCAGTGCCGGCCCACCCTGGCGCAGGAATATCCTGATCATGACGCCGCATTCCCTCTGATTGAAAAACCAAAGCATACCGAAAGTCTCCGCCCTTGCGCAGGGTGCGGAAGCGTAAACCGTCCGCGACCGCTTAAAATACCAGTCGACCATTTCAATCCGGCGTCTCGGCGCCGCTCATGAACGATTACGCGTGAACACCCCCCCACTCCAGCTTTCCCAGTTCGATTACACCTTACCCCCCGAGCTCATCGCCCAGACGCCTCCGGCTCGCCGCGGCACCAGCCGGCTGCTGCATCTGGACAACGCCGGCGCCATCCACGACAGGCTGTTCTCCGATCTGCCTTCCCTGCTCCAGGCCGGCGATCTGCTGGTGTTCAACGACACCCGCGTCATAAAAGCCAGGCTGCACGGCCAGAAGGCCAGCGGCGGCAAGGTGGAGATCCTTGTCGAACGCATCACTGATCCGCAAAAAGCCCTGGCCCATGTGCGGGCCAGCAAGTCGCCCAAGGCCGGCAGCCGCATCCGCCTCGAAGACGCCTTCGACGTCGAGGTCCTGGGACGGGAAGGCGAACTGTTCGAGCTGGCGTTTCCCGACAATGTGCTGGACCTGCTGGAACGGCATGGCTCCACCCCTCTGCCCCCGTACATCACCCACGAAGCCGGGCAGGAGGATGACGAGCGCTACCAGACGGTCTACGCCCAGGAGCCCGGCGCCGTGGCCGCCCCGACAGCCGGCCTGCATTTCGACCAAGGCATGCTCGACCGCCTGGCCGCGCAAGGGGTGCGCCAGGCCTTCGTCACCCTCCATGTGGGCGCCGGCACCTTCCAGCCCGTCCGGGTGGAAAACCTGGCCGAACATCAGATGCACTCGGAGCGCTATTCGGTCTCGGCCGAAACCATGGCGCTGATCCACGCCACGCGCAAGGAAGGACGCCGCATCATCGCCGTCGGCACCACCAGCGTGCGAGCGCTGGAGTCCGCGGCCCAGCATCCGCGGCAGGAAGGCCGGCTCGAGGGCGACACCCGCCTGTTCATCACGCCCGGCTACACATTCACCTACGTGGATGGGCTGATCACCAACTTTCACCTGCCCAAGTCGACCCTGCTCATGCTGGTGTCGGCCCTTGCCGGCATGGACCCCATCCGGCGCGCCTACGCGCATGCCATTCAATCCCGGTATCGCTTCTTCAGCTACGGCGATGCCATGTTCATCGAGCCTCCCCGCCCATGACCGGCCTGAATTTCGAACTTCTGTCCACCGACGGCGCCGCCCGCCGCGGCCGCATCACGCTGAACCACGGCGTGGTGGAAACCCCCATTTTCATGCCGGTAGGCACTTATGGCAGCGTCAAGGCCATGATGCCGCACGAACTGGAGGAAATCGGCGCCCAGATCATCCTGGGCAACACCTTTCATCTCTGGTTGCGGCCCGGCACGGAAATCATGGAAAAGCATGGCGGCCTGCACGGCTTCATGCACTGGCACAAGCCCATCCTGACGGATTCGGGCGGATTCCAGGTCTTCAGCCTGAACGGATTGCGCAAGATCACCGAGGAAGGGGTGAAGTTCGCCTCGCCCATCGACGGTTCCCGCCTCTTCCTGACGCCGGAAGAATCCATGCGCATCCAGCGCTCGCTCAATTCGGACATCGTCATGGTGTTCGACGAGTGCACGCCCTATGAAATCGACGGCCGGCCCGCCACGCAGGAGGAAGCGGCCCGATCCATGCGCATGTCCCTGCGCTGGGCGCGACGATCCCGCGAGGAGTTCGACCGCCTGGGCAATCCCAACGCGCTCTTCGGCATCGTGCAAGGTGGCATGTACGAGAACCTGCGTGACGAATCCCTGGCCGGCCTGGTCGACATCGGCTTTCACGGCTATGCCATCGGCGGCCTGTCGGTGGGCGAGCCCAAAGAGGACATGCTGCGCATCCTGGCCCATGTGACCCCCCGGTTGCCGACGACCGCCCCGCGCTATCTGATGGGGGTGGGCACCCCCGAGGACCTCGTGGAGGGCGTCAGCCGGGGCGTCGACATGTTCGACTGCGTCATGCCGACCCGCAACGCCCGCAATGGCTGGCTGTTCACCCGCTACGGCGACATAAAGATCCGTAACGCGCGCTACCGCGACGACACCCGCCCGCTGGATCCGAGCTGCGCCTGCCATACCTGCCGCCATTTCTCCCGCGGCTACCTGCACCACTTGCAGCGCGCCAATGAGATTACCGGAGCCCGGCTCAATACCCAGCACAATCTGCATTACTACCTGAACCTCATGAAGGAAATGCGCGAGGCCATCGCCCAGGGCACCTTCGCCGCCTGGCGCCAGCGCTTTCACGAAGATCGCGCCAGAGGAATCGATTAGCGCCTATCGCGCCGCCAAGATATCGCTACAATAGAAAATTCACCTGAAATTTCCTGGAGTCGTAAATGTCCCTGACCAGCAACCTCGAGATCGTCATGGCCCAGGCCGCCCCCGGCGGCGAAAATGCCTTGATGGGCATGCTGCCCATCATCCTGATGTTCGTGATCCTGTACTTCCTGATGATTCGTCCCCAGATGAAGCGTCAGAAGGAACACCGCAACATGGTGTCTGCACTGGCCAAGGGCGACGAGGTCATTTCCACGGGAGGCCTGCTCGGCAAGGTGACCAAGGTCAGCGACAGCTACATCACCGTCGAAGTCAGCTCCCTGGCCGACAAGCCCGTCGAAGTCATCCTGCAGCGCACGGCCGTCACCGCCGTGCTGCCCAAGGGCACCATCAAGGCCCTGTAAGCCGACGCGACGCGGACCCCAGCCTGCCTGGGGTCGTTTTTTGTCCCAACAGCCTTCCCGACAATGAATCGCTACCCACTCTGGAAATACCTCACGGTCCTGGTCGCCGTGATCATTGGTCTGGTATACACCCTGCCCAATCTTTTCGGCGAATCCCCTGCAGTGCAGATCGCCGGCGCGAAAACGGCCGTCAAGGTCGACAATCGCACTCTGGACCAGGTCCAGACGGCCCTCGAAAAGGCGGGTATCGAATCCACCGGCGCATATTTCGAACAGAGCGGCCCCGTCGGGACGGTACGCGTGCGCTTCGCCTCGCCGGACATCCAGCTCAAGGCCAAGGATGTCATCGAGAAAACCCTGAACCCGGATCCCTCCGACCCCGGCTACACCATCGCCCTGAACCTGTTGTCCGCCTCGCCCAACTGGCTGACCGCCCTGGGCGCCCATCCCATGTACCTGGGCCTGGACTTGCGCGGCGGCGTGCACTTCCTGCTTCAGGTCGACATGCACGGCGCGCTGACGGGCCGCTATGACTCGCTGGCCAACGACGTCCGCACCAGCCTGCGCGACGCCAAGATCCCCGTCGAAGGCGTAGAACGCAGCAATCTGTCGGTCGTGGCGCGCTTTGCCAATGCGAACGCACGCGACGACGCACTCTCGGAACTGCGCCGCCGCCTGCCCGAAATGCAGTTCACCGCCAACAACGCCGGCGGCAGCACCGGCCTGGTCGGCACGCTGACCGAGGCGGCCGTCACCACGGTCCAGACCAACGCCCTCAAGCAGAACATCACCACGCTGCATAACCGGATCAACGAACTGGGCGTGGCCGAACCCATCATCCAGCAACAGGGTGCGGACCGCATCGTCGTCCAGTTGCCCGGTGTCCAGGACGTGGCCAAGGCCAAGGAAATTCTCGGCCGCACCGCCACGCTCGAAATCCGCATGGTCGACGACTCCCCCGCCGCCACGGCCGCCCTGGCGGGCGGCACGGTGCCTTTCGGCCTGGAACGCTTCACCGATCGCGAAGGCCGGCCCCTGCTGTTGCGCCGCCAGGTGATCCTGACGGGCGAGAACCTGCAGGACGCCCAGCCGGGACGCGACCAGCAGTCACAGCAGCCGTCGGTCAACCTGACCCTGGACAACAAGGGCGCCCGCATCTTCCGCGACGTCACCCGCGACAACATCGGCAAGCGCATGGCCATTTTGCTGTTCGAGAACGGCAAGGGCCAGGTCGTCACCGCTCCGGTCATCCGCAGCGAAATCCCCGGCGGGCAGGTGCAGATCTCGGGCAACATGACGCCCCAGGAAGCGGCCGACGTCGCCTTGCTGCTGCGCGCCGGCTCGCTGGCCGCCCCCATGAGCATCATCGAGGAACGCACCATCGGCCCCAGCCTGGGCGCAGAGAACATCCAGAAAGGCTTCGATTCCACGCTGTATGGTTTCATCGCCATCGCGGTGTTCATCATCGTCTACTACCAGTTGTTCGGGGTCTTCTCCACCATCGGCCTGGCATTCAACGTGCTGCTGCTGCTGGCTGTGCTGTCCATGCTGCAGGCCACGCTCACCCTGCCCGGCATCGCGGCCATTGCGCTCACGCTGGGCATGGCCATCGACGCCAACGTGCTCATCAACGAACGCATCCGCGAAGAGCTCCGGCTGGGTCTGCCGCCGCAGCAGGCCATCCATCTGGGCTTCGAGCGCGCCTGGGCCACCATCCTGGACTCCAACCTCACGACGCTCATCGTGGGCCTGGCCCTGCTGGCCTTCGGCACCGGCCCCATCCGGGGCTTCGCCGTCGTGCACTGCATCGGGATCCTGACCTCGATGTTCTCCTCGGTCGTGGGGGTGCGTGCCCTGGTCAACCTCTGGTATGGCCGCCGCCGCAAGCTCAAATCGGTCTCGATCGGCCAGATCTGGAAGCCCAAGCAAGATTAAGCTCCGGGGGGCCGCCTCGCCAGCCCCCCTCACCGCAGGCAAGATAGAAACATGGAATTCTTTCGCATCCACCGCACCATCCCCTTCATGCGCCATGCGCTGGTGCTCAACGTGATCAGCCTGATCACCTTCCTGCTGGCCGTGTTCTTCATCGCCACGCGGGGCTTCCATCTGTCCATCGAATTCACCGGCGGCACCCTGATGGAGGTCCATTACTCCCAAGCCGCGCCGGTGGACGACATCCGCGCGGCGGTCAACGGACTGGGCTACACAGATTTCCAGGTGCAGAACTTCGGCACTTCGCAGGACGTGCTGATCCGCCTGCCGGTACGCCAGGGCGAAACCTCTGCCGCACAGAGCGATCACGTGCTCGGCGCGCTAAAGGCCAAGCACGCCGATGTCGAACTGCGGCGCGTGGAATTCGTCGGCCCGCAGGTCGGCCAGGAACTGGTCACGAACGGCCTCATGGCCTTGCTGGTGGTCGTCCTGGGCATCATGGTCTACCTGGGCTTCCGCTTCGAATGGAAGTTCGCCGTCGCCGGCGTGATCGCCAACCTGCACGACGTCGTCATCATCCTGGGCTTCTTTGCCTTCTTCCAGTGGGAATTCTCGCTGGCCGTGCTGGCGGGGGTGCTGGCGGTCCTGGGCTACTCCGTGAACGAATCCGTGGTCATCATGGACCGGATCCGCGAAAATTTCCGCAAGCAGCGCAAGGCATCCGTCAGCGAAGTCATCAACAGCGCCATCACCCAGACCATCTCGCGGACCATCATCACGCACGGCTCGACGCAGATGATGGTACTGGCCATGTTCTTCTTCGGAGGCCCCACGCTGCACAACTTCTCGCTGGCCCTGACCATCGGGATCTGGTTCGGCATCTATTCCTCGGTCTTCGTGGCGGCCGCCATTGCCATGTGGCTGGGCGTCAAGCGTGAAGACCTCGTCAAGCAACCCAAAAAAGACGATCCGGCCGCGGAAATCAGCGGCTGACCGCCCCCTCCCACACTCCGGCCGCCCTGCCCACGGGCCAGCCGCCACAGAACCCCGCGTGCAGATTGCCGCGGGGTTTTTCATATGCCCTTTCGGTATATCCAAATTTCTTTATATTCGTTTTGCATCTTGAACGCGGCGCTTAGAATTATTTCCAATATAAACCCCTTGAGTCCTTTCTCATGAGCCGCCTCCCCATCCAGACACTCGAAACCGCTCCCGCCGAAGCCCGCGACCGCCTGACCAATGTCAAGAACGCCAATGGCTTCATCCCCAATCTGATCGGCGTCCTGGCCAATGCGCCCACTGCGCTGGAAACCTACCAGACGGTCGGCGCCATCAACAGCCGCACCTCGCTGAGCCCCGCCGAGCGCGAAGTCGTCCAGATCACGGCCGCGACCCGCAACGGCTGCGGCTTCTGCGTTGCCGGCCACACCGCCATTGCGCGCAAGAAGCTGGCAATGCCCGAAGACGTCATCGAGGCCCTGCGCAGCACCCAGGCCCTGAGCGACCCCAAGCTGAACGCCCTGGCGCTGTTCACCCTGGCGGTGATCGAACACAAAGGCCAAGTGGCCGACGACGAACTGGAGGACTTCCTGGCCGCAGGCTACACCCAGCAGAGTGCGCTGGAAGTGGTGCTGGGCGTCAGCCTGGCCACCCTGTGCAACTACGCCAACAACCTGGCAAAGACTCCGATCAATCCTGAGCTTCAGGCCTACGCCTGACCCACCGCAAGCAAGGACACGCACCGTGACGCACGCCAATTCCGCCTCCCCGTTTCTCGCGGCCGTTGCCGAGCTGGTCAAGCGCTCGCTCGCGCCCCAGACCCAGGCTATCGACCAGGAAGGCCTCTACCCGGCGACCTTCATGCGCGAGCTGGGTGCCCTTGGCGGATTCGGCACGGTCGTCCCCACCCGCTTCGGCGGCCAGGGCGGCCGCCTGGCCGAGCAGATCGACGTCACGCGGCTGGTTGCGGCCGAATGCGGTTCGACCGCCTTTCTGGTCTGGTGCCAGTCCACCTGCGCATGGTACTTGCAGCACGCCGCCAATGCCGCCGTACGCGAGCGCTACCTGGCCCCGGTCGCCAAGGGTGAATTGCTGGCCGGCACGGGCATGTCCAACACGGTCAAGCACCTGGCCGGAATCGAGAAAATCCACCTGCGCGCCCGCCGCGAGGGCAATGCCTACGTGATCAACGGCTCCCTCCCCTGGGTGTCGAACATCGGCGAAGATCATCTGGCCATCGTCGCCGCCTCCGTCGAGGGCGAAGGCTACATCATGTTCGCGGTGCACGGTTCGACTCAAGGTCTTGGCCTGCGCCCCTGCCTGGAGTTCTCAGGGCTGGAAGGCACGCGCACGATGGGCATGCAGTTTCGCGATGTCCTTGTGCCGGCCGACGATGTCCTGGCTCACCCCGGACAATTCGCTGCCTACGTCAAGCGCATCAAGCCCGGTTTCGTCACCGGCCAGACCGGCATGGCGTTCGGCATTGTGGAAGGCTGCCTGGCCATCATGCGCGAAAGCAACCAGAACACGGGCCACGTCAACATCTACCTGGACGACCAGACCGATGACCTGGCCGCCGAACTGGACGGGCTTCGCCGCCAGGCCGCCGCCATCGCCGATGAAACCCAGAGCGGGGAAACTCCCCTGCTGCCCGTGCTGAAGCTGCGCGCCGCCGCCTCCGAGCTGACGCTCAAGGCCGCCAACTCGGCGGTGCTTCATGCGGGCGCCAAAGGCTATCTGATGCTGCATCCGGCGCAGCGGCGGATGCGCGAGGCCATTTTCGTGGCCATCGTCACGCCGGCCCTCAAGCATTTGCGCAAAGAAATCAACGACATCGAACAGGGGACGACCCAACTGGCCCAACGCCAGGACAGCCTTCGCCCCCACGCATTGCACTGAGCGGCGGACCCACCCATGACCACCCCTACCGCGGAAAGCCGCCCAGCCATTCTCAGTGCCCGCGACATCGCGCTGCGCTACGAAAGCCCCAACCAGGCCCCCAACACGGTTTTGCGTGATTTCTCGCTCGAACTCGCCCAAGGCGAGATCGTGGCCATCCTGGGACCGAGCGGCGTCGGGAAATCCTCCTTGCTGCGCGTGCTGGCCGGGCTGCAGGCTCCGAGCCAGGGCGCGGTGCATGTGCACGGCGAACGCATCAAGGGCCCCCATCCGCGGCTGAGCTTCGTCTTTCAGGACGCCACGCTGCTGCCCTGGCTGAACCTGCGCGAAAACGTGGGCTTTGGGCTCGACTTCACGCATCAGCCCGTCATCACCAAAACGCAGATGCAGGCCCGTATCGAGGCGGCCATCGCCGACGTCGACCTGCAGAACGCGGCCGACCGCTATCCCTCGGAGCTGTCCGGCGGCATGGCGCAGCGCACCGCGCTGGCCCGCAGCCTTGCTCGCCAGCCGGAAATCCTGTTGCTGGATGAACCCTTCTCTGCCCTCGACGAAGTCACGCGCGGCGACATGCAGTCATTGCTGTTGCGCATCACCGCCAAGTACGGCACATCTGCCGTGCTGGTCACGCACGACATCGACGAAGCGCTCATCGTCGCGGACCGCATTCTGCTGATCGGGCAGCATCCCGGCCGACTGATCGGCGAGTGGCGCATACAGACCCCCCATCCGCGCGACACCGTGGCACCCGACCTGACATCGATCCGCATCGCCATCATGCAGTCCCTTCGTGACGCCCGGCGCCTGGCTGCCTGAGCCCAAGACCCGACCAGACTCCAATACGGAACACACACCATGACCCGCATCGCCCAATCCAGAGATACGCTCCAGGCCCGCCGCCAGTTCCTCAAACTCTCCACCGTCTTCACGGCCATGGGCGCACTGCCCCTGCTGCAACAGCACAGCCTGGCGCGCGCGGCCGAGCCCGATGCGCCCTTGCGCATCGGCTACCTGCCCATCACTGATGCCACGCCCCTGCTGGTGGCCCACCATAACGGCCTGTTCGAAAAGCAGGGCTTGCAGGTGGAGAAACCGCGACTGTTCCGCAGCTGGGCTCAGTTGGTCGAGGCCTTCCTGGCAGGTCAGGTGAACGCGGTTCATCTGCTGTCGCCCATGACCGTCTGGGCGCGCTACGGCAGCCAGTCGAAAGCCAAGGTCGTCGCCTGGAACCATATGTCGGGATCGGGCCTGACCGTACAGCCCCAGATCAACGATCTGTCCGAACTGGGCGGCACGACCGTCGCCATCCCTTTCTGGTATTCGCTGCACAACGTCGTGCTGCAGCACCTGCTGCGCAGCAAGGGTCTGGAGCCCATCGGCGAAGGCACGCCTTCGGCCAAGCAGGTGAAGCTGGTCGTCATGGCGCCCTCTGACATGGTGCCTGCCCTGGCCAACAAGCAGATCGCCGGCTACATCGTGGCCGAACCCTTCAACGCCTCGGCCGAGGTGCTGAAAGTCGGCAAGATCCTGCGCTTCACGGGCGACGTCTGGAAGGACCATGCATGCTGCGTGGTGCTGATGCACGAAGAGGATCTCGAGGCGCGCCCCGAATGGTCGCAGAAGGTGGTCAACGGCATTGTGCAGGCGCAGGCCTGGATCCAGGCCAACCGCAAGGAAACCGCCAAGATCCTGTCCAAGGACAACCCCCAGCGCTACACGCCCCACAGCTACGAGGCCCTGGCCAAAGTGCTCGAGCCCGAACTGATGGACAACGCGCTATACGAGCGTTCCGGCGCGATCGTGAACACCCAGTGGAAGGAAAAGCGCATCGATTTCCAGCCCTATCCTTTCCCCAGCTATACGGAAGAACTGATCCGCAAGCTGCAAAAGACACTGGTCCAGGGCAAGAACGACTTCCTGCCCAAACTGGATCCCTCTTTCGTCGCCAAGGACCTGGTCGACGACCGCTTCGTCAAGAAAGCCATCCAGGAAGCGGGCGGCATGAAGGTCTTCGGCCTGCCGGAAACGTTCACGCGCCAGGAATCCATCACTCTTTGAAACCGCATCGCCCTGCGGGTTCGGCCCATCGTTCGAGCACATCGCCATGAAATCCTTCAACTTCGGTTCACGACTGACTCTGGGCCTGGCCGGCCTGCTGGTCCTGGCCGCCCTCTGGGCGCTGGGAACCGGCCTGCTGCAAGGCAATGCGGAACTGGCCAACCGCCTGAGCCCGGGCCCCACGTTTCACAGCCTGTACGAACTGCTGACCGGCAACATGCTGACCGTGCATGCGCTCATGAGCCTCAAGCGCGTGCTGGTGGGGCTGTCTCTTGCGCTACTGCTCGGCATTCCCATTGGCCTGGCGATCGGCAGCTCGCGCCTTCTGGAAAGCAGCACCAGCAGCGCATTCCAGTTCCTGCGCATGATCTCGCCGCTGTCATGGATGCCGATCGCCGTGATGGTTTTCGGGATCGGCGATGCGCCCATCTATTTCCTTCTGACCTTCGCCGCTGTCTGGCCGATCATCCTGAACACGGCGGCCGGGGTCAAGCAACTCAACCCACGCTGGCTGATGCTGGCCAAGAGCCTCAGCGCCACCCGCCGCGAGGTGCTGCTGCGCATCGTCATCCCCGGCATCCTGGGCCATATCCTGACGGGCGTGCGCTTGGCGATCGGCATCATCTGGATCGTGCTGGTGCCCTGCGAAATGCTCGGTGTCAGCTCCGGCCTGGGCTACTTCATTCTCGACACACGGGATCGCCTGGCGTATTCGGAACTGATGGCCGTCATCGTGCTGATCGGTGCACTGGGCTATCTGCTGGACGCGCTGGCGCAGAAGCTGTACCAGCGCTGGACCCACAGCCGCTGAGTCGCAGCGGCCGCGGGTCCCCCGCTTTCACGGCAATCCACGCCTTTACTTGGCCCCACCTGTGGCGTGCACCACATAGGCAGCAACGGCGTTCATATCCGCCTCGCTCATGGTGGCGGAAAACGAAGGCATGGCGCCGTCGCCCTCACGCAAGACCCGCTTGATCTGATCCATGCCCGGTTTGAGCTCATCGAGATCAGGGCCTATCGTGCCCGATGTCCCTGCGTCTGCCAGGGTGTGACAGACCGCGCAGGCGGGCACGGCCGCCGAGGTGAACAGCGTTTTGCCACGCTCGAGTTGTGCGGAATCGGTGGCCCATGCCCCATGGGTGACCGCCAGAAATGCGGCCCCCACCAAAGACTGCCTGAGTACTGCTTGAATCATTGAGAAACTTTCCTTTGGACTTGTGATTCAGGTTACGGTGATCGTCACCATGTGATCGCGCCAACTGTTATTAAGGTAGCCGCGATTATTCTCCAGACGGTGTTCGGGCTGCTTCTGCCCTTTGGCGTTGCTGCTGCGGCTGGCCAGTTGGTACGTGCCGGGTTTCAGGTCCGCCTGGAAGACGAATTCGCGCCAGGCATACTTGCCCAGATCCGGACCGATGAAGCGCGCCTGATGCCAGGTCTTGCCCCCGTCAATCGACACTTCGATTTTTGTCGGCCTGTCCATTCCACCCATTGCAACGCCGCTGATCTGCAAGCGCCCAGCCTTGACAGACTGCTTGGGATCCGATGGAAGATTGATCCAGGACTTGGGCGGCATCTCCCAGACAGAAGGATCCGTGGGCTTGCCCTTTACCCCCACCGCGGACATCCGATAGCTGTTTTGCTGGATGCTGGCCGGCGACTGCTCTTTGGTGAACGCCAGACGCTTGATGTACTTGATGTTATTGACGCCCGCGTAACCCGGCACAATGAGACGCAAAGGCCCGCCATGCGCCAGGGGCAGGGCCTCGCCGTTGATCTCCCAGGCCAGGATGGCATCTTCGATAGCGGAAATTGGCACAGAACGCTCCACCATGATCTGCTTCGAGTCGACGCCGGCAGGAATGGGTTCGCCCCCCGTCCCTGTCATGTAGACCATGCCTTTGCCCATGCCGCCAACGGCCTTGAGCAGTTCTTTGACGGGAACGCCGACAAACACCACGCATCCCGCTGCGCCAACCGTCCATTGCGTGCCGGACGGCTTGGCGGGAAAATAGGCACGGCCGTTGCCCGAGCACTGCAACACCATGGGCAGACTGGTCAGCCCCAGCTTCTTCAGTTCCGCCACAGTGAAAGTGCGTGGCTTGGACACGCCCTCCACCTCCAGTTGCCAGCCATCAGGATCCTCCATGATGGATTCGGGCGGCGGGCTGACGTTGTTGCGCACAAACAAGCGATCGAGCGGCGTGATGCCGGCCGAACCAAAAGCCGTGCGGCGCGTTTCAATCGTATTGGCGCTATGGACGATCATGCTGTCCGCATTCTTCCATTTGGCATAGGGGGGTAGCGGCTTTTCCGCCGACACCGGACCGGGCTTGGATTGCGCAGCGGGCTCCTGCGAGTCAGCGAACGCGACAGGCCCGACGCCTGCCCAGGCAACAGCCCCGCCAACTGTTGCCAACAGGCGCCGCCGACTCAAGCTTGTGGTGTGATTTTTCATGTCTTCTCCTTTGACGTGTTTCAGCACGAAGAGGGTGGGAGGCCGATACGTGGCACGACAAATGGCACGTAGGGCTGATAAGCTTATAACGAAATAACGGGGAAAAATCCAGAAAACCTATTTATCCGTTATTTATCGCCCGCCCAAACGTCATTCCCGCCCCTCTCTTTTTCGTTTTCGTCATGGCGGCGTCCACGGCAAGGACGAAAACGCGGGCCCTTCCCGTTGGCGGACGATGACGAATCGGCGCAGGGGGTACAATGACAGGCTTCATTCATCGCCCCCGGGATATACACCCGTCACGGCCCATCATGCACGAAACCACCATCAAGCGCGCCGGCGCACATACGGCAAATTCTGGCAACGCCCAGTCAGACCCCTCTTCGCCCCCCCGCAAGCTCTTCATCAAGACATTCGGCTGCCAGATGAACGAGTACGACTCGGACAAAATGGCCGACGTCCTGCGCGGCGACCAGGGGCTGGAGCTCACCCAGAACCCCGAAGAGGCCGACGTCATCCTCTTCAACACCTGCTCGGTGCGCGAGAAAGCCCAGGAAAAAGTCTTTTCCGACCTCGGTCGCATCCAGCACCTGAAACAGACCAACCCCAATCTCGTCATCGGCGTGGGCGGATGTGTTGCCAGCCAGGAGGGTGAAGCCATCGTCCGGCGCGCACCCTATGTCGATGTGGTGTTCGGGCCGCAAACCCTGCATCGCCTGCCGGCGCTCATCGCACAACGCAAGGAAACAGGCCGCTCGCAGGTGGACATCAGCTTTCCCGAGATTGAAAAATTCGACGCCATGCCGCCGGCCCGGGTCGAGGGCCCCAGCGCCTTCGTGTCCATCATGGAGGGCTGCAGCAAGTACTGCAGCTTCTGCGTGGTGCCTTACACACGCGGCGAAGAGGTCTCGCGCCCCTTCGAGGACGTGCTCGTCGAAGTCGCCGACCTGGCCGACCGTGGCGTGCGTGAAATCACCCTGCTCGGGCAGAATGTGAACGCCTATCGGGGCCGCATGCCCGACAGCGACGAGATCGCCGACTTCGCCATGCTGCTCGAATACGTGCACGACATCCCCGGCATCGAACGCATCCGCTACACGACGTCCCACCCCAAGGAAATGACCACGCGCCTCATCGAGGCGCACGGACGCCTGCCCAAGCTGGTGCCTTTCCTGCACCTGCCGGTGCAGGCAGGCAGCGATCGCGTCCTGTCCGCCATGAAGCGCGGCTACACTGCGCTCGAATACAAATCCATCGTGCGCAGGCTGCGCGCCGAACGGCCCGACATGACCCTGTCGTCGGACTTCATCGTGGGCTTTCCCGGCGAGACCGAGGCCGACTTCGAAAAGACGCTGGACCTGATCCGCGATGTCGGCTTCGACCAGTCCTTTTCCTTCATCTATTCGCGCCGCCCCGGCACCCCGGCCGCGGACCTCGAGGACGACACCACCAAAGAGCAGAAACTGGACCGTCTTTACCGGCTCCAGGAACTGGTCAACACCCAGGCCGCCGCCATCAGCGCCTCGATGGTGGGCAGCACCCAGCGCGTACTGGCGGAAGGCCCCTCACGCCGCGACCCGGCCGAGCTCATGGGCCGCACCGAAAACAACCGCATCGTCAACTTCCCCGCTCCGGCGCGGCTGATCGGCCAGATGGTCGACGTGCGCATCCTGCAGGCCAACCCCAACACCCTCCGGGGCGAATGGGTCGCCTCGCAAACCGACACCGCAGGGCACGCATGAGCCGCACACCCCGACGCAAAATGCCCATCGTCGTCCTGCTCGAAGGCGACAACACGCACCTGGCCAATACCTGCGGCCCGCTGGATGAAAACCTGCGCCAGATCGCCGATGGCTGGAGCGTCACGCTGAACCGCCGCGGCAACCGCGTCACCATCGAAGGCGAGCAAGCGGGCGCCGCCCGCAAGACCCTGGAATGGTTCCATGCCCGATCTGTGCACAAGGCATTGACGATCGACGACATTCAATTGGGTCTGGTCGAACTGGGCGCCGGGCGCCATGCCGAACAGGCGGCGCCGGTCGACGACAGCCAGCCCTTGCCCGACCTGCCTCCCGTCGACGACCTGAGCAGCGGGCTGGTGCTGCGCACGCGGCGCACCGACCTGCGCCCGCGGACACCCCACCAGCGGGAATACCTGAATCAGATCCTCTCGCACGACATCACCTTCGGCGTCGGCCCGGCCGGCACCGGCAAGACCTGGCTGGCCGTCGCCTGCGCCATCGATGCCCTCGAGCGGGAAACCGTGCAGCGGCTGGTCCTGACACGCCCGGCCGTCGAAGCCGGGGAACGCCTGGGCTTCCTGCCCGGCGACCTGACCCAGAAAGTCGACCCCTATCTGCGCCCCCTGTACGATGCGCTCTACGACCTGATGGGCTTCGACCGCGTACAGAAGCTCTTCGACAAGCAGACCATCGAAATTGCGCCGCTGGCCTATATGCGCGGCCGCACCCTGAACCACGCCTTCGTCATTCTCGACGAAGCTCAGAACACCACGCCGGAACAGATGAAGATGTTCCTGACCCGCATCGGCTTCGGCAGCAAGGCCGTCATCACCGGCGATCCGTCACAGGTCGATCTGCCGCGCGGCCAGCTCAGCGGTCTCATCAATGCCCTGGACGTGCTCGATTCAGTGCAGGGCATTGCCACGACCCGCTTCACGAGCCGCGACGTCGTGCGCCACCCCTTGGTGGCGCGCATCGTCGATGCCTACGAAAAGGCGGCCGATCATGGCGGTTGAACTCTCACTTTCCGTCCAGTACGGAACCCCCGCCGCCGACCTGCCCCGCTGGCGCCTGCGCCGCTGGGTCCGGCGTGCCCTGGATTGCGCCGCCACCGATCTGCCCGGCCTGAATGCGGCATCGCTCGCCCTGCGTCTGGTCGATGCCGACGAGGGGCAGGCGCTGAACCGGGATTACCGCGGCAAGGACTATGCCACCAATGTGCTGACCTTCGAATACGGGCTCGACCCTGAAGGACGGCTCAGCGCCGACATCGTCCTGTGCCTGCCCGTCCTTGAACGCGAGGCGCGGGAACAAGGCAAGCCATTGCTGGCCCACGCCGCCCACCTGACCGTTCATGGCGTGCTGCATGCCCTGGGGCATGACCACCTCGACGCCGACGAGGCGGCCGAGATGGAGGCCCTGGAAATCCGCATCCTGGCCCAGATGGGGCTGCCCAACCCTTACCTCGCTTGAAGCCAGCGCCCCGCCGGCAAACAATGCCGGCAATTTCGGTTATGCTAAATGCTTCAAAAACTCGTCCTTTGGACAATGTCAGACCCTAACCCTTCTCCCGACTCAGAACCTCGAACGGCCAAGGCCGTCCCCCGATCCCTACTCGCACGCATCACCGCCATTCTTCGGCCCGAACCCGAAGACCGCGACGACATCAAAGCCGTCATCGAGGCGGCACGCGACAGGCAAGTGCTCGACGGCGAAGCCTTCGCCATGATCTCCGGAGCCCTCGAGGTCGCTGACAAAACGGCTGGCGACATCATGGTCCCGCGCTCGCGCATGGACATGCTGGACATCAGCAAGCCGCTCAAAGAGCTTCTGCCCGAAATCATCGACACGGGGCACTCGCGCTTTCCCGTCTACGAGAACGACCGCGACAACATCGTCGGCATCCTGCTCGCCAAGGACTTGCTGCTGACCATCACCAATCCTTCCATCGATCTGCGCCCTCTGGTGCGTCCGGCCGTCTTCATCCCGGAAACCAAGCGGCTCAATATCCTCCTGCACGAGTTCCGCAGCAGCCGCAACCACCTGGCCATTGTCATCAACGAATACGGCGGCACGTCCGGGTTGGTCACGATGGAAGACGTGCTCGAGCAGATCGTCGGCGATATCGAGGATGAGTACGACGAGGACGCCGAAACCACCATTTTCCAGACCGGCACCAACAGTTGGCGTGCCATGGGCATCACCGAGATCGAAACCTTCAACAAGGCGTTCGACACGCACCTGCCGCATGACGACTACGACACGCTGGGCGGATGGTTCACGGCGCAATTCGGCCGCATTCCACGCCGGGGCGATACGCTCAATCACGAAGGGCTCGCCATGACCGTGGTGGGGGCCGACGCCAAACGCGTCCTGTGGCTGCACATCCAGCGCGAGGCCTTGCTTGCGCCGGACAGCGAAGAAGAAAGCGGCGAGTAAACACGGATGCGGTCTCTGAGCTCCTGGCGCTACGGGTTCCAGCTTCTGCTGCTGGGTGTCGTCCACGCGCTGACTTTCGCCCCTGAGCCCCTGCCCGGTGCGCTTCTGCCCTACATCGAGATCGTCGCCCTTGCCTGCCTGGCCGGTTATGTCTTCAAGGCCCGCACGGTAGGCGCGGCGGCCTGGAGCGGTTTTTTATTCGGCCTCGGACAATTCACGGTGGGCCTGTACTGGATCTACATCAGCCTGAACAGCTTCGGCGGCCTGGCCGCGCCCCTGTCTGCGGGAGCCGTGCTGATCCTGGCCGCAGGACTGGCGCTCTACACGACGCTGGCCGCCGCCCTGAACCGCTGGCTGTGCGGGCCTCTTGCCCGGAACGCCTCGTCTTTCGCAGCCGCCATCCTGACAGCCGCCGTCTGGGCATCGTGCTGGGCCGTCACCGAATGGCTGCGTGGAACACTGTTCACCGGCTTTCCCTGGCTCAATGCAGGCTACGCCCACGTCGACGGCCCGCTTTCGGGATGGGCGCCCATCCTGGGCGTTTACGGAACGGCCTGGCTGGCCGCCTTTACCGCCGGGGCCATCGCGCTGCTGGCGCTCAGCCGCCGCAGCGCCGCGGAAGGGCCCGCGGCGGCGGCCGTCGCCGTGGCCATCGTCCTGGCCTTGGCGGGCGCAGGCCTTTCAGGGCTGAAATGGTCACGCCCCATCGGCGACCCCATTCTCGTTCGCCTGGTCCAGGGCAACATCCCGCAGTCGGAAAAATTCGATCCGCAACTCATGCAGCGCGGCATGAATACCTACGCCCACCTTGCCGCCCTGCCGCCCAAGCAAGCCGGCGCGGATCCGCAGCTAATCGTCCTGCCCGAAACCGTCATGCCGCTCTTTCAGGACCGCTACCCTGAATTGCTCTGGCGCCAATGGCAGGCCATCGCCCGCGAACGCCATGCCACGCTGCTCATGGGCGTCCCCCTGCATTCCGAAGGCGTGGGCGGGCCCCGCTATACAAACAGCGCCATCGCCTTTTCCGGCGACACGCCCGTGGGAAGCATACTGACCGGAACCTTGGCGATGCGATACGACAAGCATCATCTCGTGCCTTTCGGCGAATTCATACCGCTGGGCTTTCATTGGTTCGTGGACGCGCTGAACATTCCGCTGGGCGACTTCAACCGCGGCGCCGTCCGCCAGAAGCACTTCCTGCTTAATGGCCAGGTCGTGGCGCCGAACATCTGCTACGAGGACGTGTTCGGCGAAGAGATTGCACGCTCGGTCGCCGACAGCGCCCAGGAAGGTCCAGGCGCCACCATCCTGGTGAATCAAAGCAATCTCGCCTGGTTCGGCAACTCCTGGGCCTTGCGTCAGCACTTGCAGATCTCGCGCATGCGGGCGCTCGAAACCGCCCGCCCGATGCTGCGGGCGACCAATACCGGCATGACGGCCGCCATCGCGGCGGACGGTGCCGTGCGGGCTCAATTGCCGCCGCAGACTCCGGGCGTGCTCGATGTGGAGGTCCAAGGCATGCAGGGTCTGACGCCTTACGTCCACTGGCGCAACTGGCCGGTGATTGGCTTATGCCTGCTGCTGCTCGCGGGCGGCTGGCTGCGCCGCCCGAAACCCGCATCAGGCGGACAATAGACGCTCGAACTCTTCCGCGGGCATGGGCTTGCCGAACAGGTAGCCCTGCCCGTAGTCGCAGCCCATGGCCAGCAGGCGATCACGCTGCTCCTGTGTTTCAACACCCTCCGCAATCACCTTGAGTCCCAGGCGGTGCGCCATCATGATGATGGCTTCGCACAAGGCGGCGTCCTCTTCGCTCCAGGGCAGGTTGCGCACGAAGCTCTGGTCGATCTTGATGTAATCGATGTCGAATTTCTTCAGATAGGACAAGGTCGAATAGCCGGTACCGAAATCATCCAGTGCAACCTGCACCCCGGCATCCCTGAAAGACAGCAGCTTGTTGCTGACGCTGCCGCTGACGTCCATGAGCAGGCGCTCGGTGATTTCCACCATGACGCTGTCGCACGCCAGCCCCAGGCCATTCAGCCAGGATAGCCACTCGGTGGCACTCAAGCCCTCGCGGCGAAACTGTACAGGCGAGACGTTGATGCCGATCGCCAGGTCTTTCTCGAACTTCCGGCACCATTTGGCCACCTGGGCCGTGGCCTTGCGAAAGGCCCAGTCGCCAATGCCGATGATCAGCCCCGAATCCTCGGCCATAGGGATGAAGTGCGCCGGACTGACGATGCCTTGTTCGGGATGCAGCCAGCGCAACAGCGCCTCCGCCTTGATGACGCTGCCTTGTTTCAGCTCGACGACCGGCTGGTAATACAGCAGGAACTGATCGGCCTCCAGAGCCAGCCCCAGGTCGCGGGCAAGCTGGCGACGTTGCTTGGCCTCCTTGCTCAACGCCCGGGAAAAATGGCAGTACTGCCCGCGCCCGTTCTGCTTGGCCGCATACATGGCCAGATCCGCATAATTGATGAGCTGCTCCGGCGCAATCGAGTCTTTGGGACATTGGGCGACGCCCACGCTCACCGATACATAGGCGGAATCGCTGCCCAGCATGTAGGGCTCCGCCAGCTTGCGGGTGATGCGCTCGCAGACGCTTTCGATGGTTTCGGCATCGGTGTCCTGCAGTATCACGCAAAACTCATCGCCGCCGAGCCTGGCGACGAGATCGGAGCTGCGCACGCAGTTGAGCAGACGCGCCGCCACCTGGCGCAACAGCTCATCGCCACGCGAATGCCCCAGCGTGTCATTGACTTCCTTGAACAGGTCCAGATCCATGTACAGCAGCGCCAGGATCTTGCCTTCCTGTTCCGCCTGCTGCATTTTGGCCGACAACTGCTCCTGGAACATCTTGCGATTGGGCAGTCCTGTCAGGTGATCGAAATTGGCTTGATGCCATATCCGCTCGTCCTGCTTGCGTTTCTGGGTGATGTCCGAAAACAGCCCCACGCGGCAACGCACCGTACCATCCTCGTTATAGGACGTATTGATGGTCAGGCGCTCGATGTATTCCTCGCCGTTCTTGCGGCGGTTCCAGATGTCCCCTTGCCAGCCGCCCGTTTCAATCAGCGAGCGCCACATGCGTTCATAGAAGGCGACATCATGCCGGCCGGAGCTGAGAATGTTCAGCCGCTGCCCAAGCACTTCATCCAGGGAATATCCGGTGATGTCCGAGAAGGCGGGGTTGACCGTCAGTATGACGCCATTGGCGTCGGTCACGACCATCGCCTCACTGCTGTTCTCGTACACGAGCGCTGTCAGATGGACGGCTTCCTCGGCCTTCTTGCGCCGGGTGATGTCCATCATCACCCCCACCGACAAGACCTTGCCGTCGATCGCCAGGCGCGACACGAATACTTCGACGTCCATCAGGCGGCCACCCCTGCACTGCGCCTTGCGCTCATAATGCAGATGCGGCACCTGCCCGCTGAGCGTGCGCTGCAGGTGTTGCTGAACCAGTCCGCGCTCGTCGGGCACGACGATGTCGAAGATGGACATCCGCGCCATCATCTCGGCGCGCTTGTAGCCCAGCATCCGGGCCAGCGTTTCGTTCACATAAAGGAAGAGATCATCTTCGAGCAGATAGATGCCCACCAGGGCGTTGTCGGCCAGCCCCTGGAACACGGCTTCCGTATGGGCCCGGCTCTGGAGCGGATGGAACAGAGTGTCAAGCGAGAGTGAAGACATGTCTTGATGGATACGCAGTGGCGTGATTCGCCAAAACCAAAGTCCAGGCTGAATGTGAGTAGGAGGGCTTTTTGCCTTCAACCTTGGGCGGGACAGCTCAAACCCGTTCGGGCAACCTCGAATTCTGACATATTCTTTAAATCAAAGTGTTTAAACTCTTTTTCCCTGTGTATATAAGCCTCAAATCTGTCTCAAAAAAGAGACTTTGCAAAAACTCAACAAAAAATCCCAAACCGACTTGCACAACAAAAAAAACTCGTGCATAATTTCACTTCTTTGCAGGACACGACGCAAAACCGCTTCGAAAGCCAACGAAGCAACAAGGTCGAGCAGCGTGAAACGTGGGGGTATAGCTCAGCTGGGAGAGCGCTTGCATGGCATGCAAGAGGTCAGCGGTTCGATCCCGCTTACCTCCACCACTTACAAAGAAGGCTGCAACAGCCCATCACTTTTTGTGATACACTGCGCAGCTTGCTGTACCAGTCCAGTCCCCTTCGTCTAGAGGCCTAGGACATCACCCTTTCACGGTGAGTACAGGGGTTCGAATCCCCTAGGGGACGCCAGGCATCTGCCTGTGCATACACCGCTGCGGAGCGGTAGTTCAGTTGGTTAGAATACCGGCCTGTCACGCCGGGGGTCGCGGGTTCGAGCCCCGTCCGCTCCGCCAAAAAATTCAAAAGCCCGATGATCGAAAGATCATCGGGCTTTTTCATTGGCTGCGCCATGCCCGAAAGCATGGCGCATCGGATTCAGGGACGGCAGCCCTGCACCCAGCGCGAGTAAAGCCGTGCCAGGACATCGCGCATGGCCTGCGTGCGTTGCGGCACATTTCGGCGGGTGTCATCCATCGACCCGACCGCCGGATTGCCCAGGGCATGCTCCCGTTCCAGCCAGGCGCCATTGCGCTCCAGCGACAACTCGACCAGTTCGGGCGTCATCTCGAAATGACTCTGCATGCCGAGATGCAAGCCGTGCAGCACATAGGCCTGATTGGCGCAATGTTCGCCGGTGGCGATGCGCACCGCCCCATCGGGCAAATCGAAGGTGTCGCCATGCCACTGGAAGGTTTCAACCTCGGTGCCCGCCTCCTTGCCCCACCATTCATGTGACTGCGTACCGCCATCGAGGATGATGGGCTGCCAACCGATTTCACTGCGCACGTTCTTGCGCACCTGCGCGCCCATGGCTGTGGCCAGCAACTGGCTGCCCAGGCAATGCCCCGCAACCGGGATCCCCTGTTCCACCGCCTGGCGTATCAGGGCCAGCTCATGCGGGATCCAGGGCAGGTCGTCGTGCACGCTCATGTAGCCGCCCATGAACACCAGGCCGGCATATCGCGAGGCGTCGTCGGGTACGGCCTGACCATCGACGATGTTGATGACCTCGCAGGACCAGCCCAGCCCTTCCAATATGGGCAAGACGGAGCCCGGCGCCCCAACTTCGGTGTGCCGGAACACGGCGATCTTTCTTTTCATGACACTCCTAACGCTCTTTCAAAATTGCGGCCCCATTGGAGCAGCAGTCCATCGTGGTACTTCCTCGCGACAGCCTGCAAACCATAAGGCAGGCCTCGGGCGTCCTGCCCCATGGGCAGGCTCAAGGCAGGCTGATGCGTGATGTTGAATGGAAACGCATAACCATTCATGGCGAACCAGTTGTCGCCGAGCCCCGGCTCATGCTCGAGATAATGTCCCGCCAGAGGGGCCACGCCCGGCACCGCCGGTGTCAACAGAATATCGAAGCGGCTGAACAGACGCGCAAGGCTGGCGCTTGCCTCGCGCAGGCGCGTGCGGCCCGCGGCCACCTGCGCCAACGTCAGGACTTCGCCTGTTCGATAGACCCGTTGCAGACCCTCGCCGAGCCGGTCGCGCCGCGCCCGCGGCCAGGACTGGAAAGACTCATACACCTGGAAACACCAGATCGTCCACATGGCGTCGGACAGGTCCTCCAGCCCCGGATCGACGGGCTCGACAGTCTGCCCGCCCGCCTCCAGCCTGGCGATCGCCTGACCAAAGGCAGCCTCCATTCCCGGATCGACAGACTGTTTCGCCCCCAGCTTGAGCGCCGATGCAATCCGCAGCGGACGGTTCTCATCTTCGTGGGGCCGCCTGGGAAACAGCGACGCCTGATCCCGGGGGTCCGGCACGCCCGCCACCTCCATCGCCAACTGGCAATCGGCGACACGGCGGGCAAGAAAGCCAAGGTGGGCAAACTCGGTGAAGGCGCTGGAGGGCGGCATGGGCAGGGCGCCGTACGTCGGCTTGAAACCGACCAGGCCGCAATAGGCGGCCGGGATACGCACCGACCCGCCCGCATCGCTGCCCAGGGCCAACGGCCCCCAGCCCGCAGCCACCTGCGCCGCCGCGCCACAGCTCGACCCCCCGGCCGAACGCTCCGGATCGAGGGGATTGCGCGTCACGCCCGACTGCGGACTTTCGGACAATACCGTCCAGCCGAATTCGGTCGTCGTGGTCTTGCCGAACAGGATGGCGCCCGCCTTGCGCAGATGCTCCACGATCGGCGCATCCGCCGCGGCAGGCTCGCCATCCGCCAGCGAGCCCCGCCGGGTGGGCCAGCCTTCCACGTTCACGAGATCCTTGATCGACACGGGCACGCCGTCAAGCGGACCGAGAAACACACCCGACGCCATGCGCTGCGCGATGTCGCGCGCTGTACTCAGAGCACTGTCCCAATCCAGCAGGCAGAATGCATTGATCCCGCGGCGATCACTCTCGATCGCCGCGCGCAAGGCCAGGACCATGTCGACAGGAGTCCCTAACCGCTGGCGATATGCGTGGCCGATTCCGGCCACATCCAGGGCCAGCCATTGCTCGGGCGACAATGCGCTGCTCATCGCTTTTCCGCAGGATAGGTCTTGAACTCGACGTTGGCATACTCGCCGTTGACCTGATCGAAGCGACGGATGTACTCGGACTGGACGACATCGCGGGTTTCCGGATCGATGCGGATAGGGCCGCGGGGGCTTTCAAGCTCCATCCCCTTCATGGCGTCGAGCAGCGCCTGCCCATCCGCCTTGCCTCCGGTCTTGCGCAAGGCTTCGTAAATCAGCGCCATGCCATCGTAGGCTGCCACGCTCATGATGGTCGGCCTGGTCTGCGCGCCTTGCATGGCGCGGAAGGTCTTCACATACTGGCGGTTCAGGTCGGAATCGTGGTGCATGGAATACGGATAGACCGTCACGAGCCCCTTGCCGTGCTCCCCAATGACATTCATGATGGCCTCATCGACGATGTCGCCGGTACCGATCAACTGGATGCCTTCTGCTTCGAGCTTGCGGGCCCGGTACTCCTTGATCATCGCCGGGGCCACGTCCCCGCCGTTCACGAATGCAAAGACCAGGTCGGGCTTGGCATCGCGGATGCGGGCCATGTACGGGGAAAAATCCACCGTCACGATCGGCGTGCGCGTCACGCCCACGATCGTCCCGCCGGCCGCTTCATAGGCCTTCACGAAAGCCTTCTCGGCATCGTGCCCTGGAGCGTAGTCGGCCACCAGCACATACGCCTTCTTGCGGCCCTGCTCCATGGCCCACTGCGCGATGGGCGGCACCACGTCCGGGTAGGTGAACGACGTGCGCACCATATAAGGCGACTTGCCCGTCAACCCGCCGGCTGCGGCGTTCATGACCACCATGGGCACCTTTGCCTGCGTGGCAACCGGCGCCACCGACATGGCATTGGGGGTGAAGCCGAAACCGGCCAGCACCTGCACCTTGTCACGCACCACGAGCTCCTGAGCCAGACGCTTGGCGGTATCCGGGTTGGGGCCGGCCACATCCTTGTAGATGACCTCCACCTTCTTGCCCGCCACGGTATCGCCATGGATGGCCTGATAGGCCTTCACGCCCGCCTCCATCTGATGTCCGAACTCGGCGAATGGCCCCGTCAGTTCGACAATCATGCCCACTTTCACGGTGTCCTCGGCCAACGCAGCCTGCGAACCCGCCAGCATCATGGCCAGTACCGCGGCCTTCAATCCCTGCTTCGACAATGCAAACATCTTTTCTCCTGCTGAAACATCAGTGCGAAGAACCTCGGCTCTTCGGCCGGATCTTCTCCACCACCCTTCGAAAGCGCCATCGGCGCCATTTATCCATGGCCTCGCCCACCCCCGTCGCGAACGTCGGGAAGCGGGCTTCGGCGCATGGTCAAAAAAGGCCAGCGACGCTGGCCTGTGCAAGCAATACCTCTCGAGCAACCGGGGCGGCGCTGCGCGCCGTCCCGGTCAGAGATCAGCGATCTTCCTTGGCCGGATCCTTGACGGCGTCGAACTGATCGAACTCGACGTTGACGAGCTGGCCGTTGACTTTCTCGACCTTCCGGATATAGACCGTCTGGACGACATCGCGCGTGGCGGCGTCGATCTGGACGGGACCGCGGGGGCTTTCGAATTTCAGGCCTTTCAGCGCTTCCATGACCTTTTCGCCCTGCGTGCTACCGCCGGTTTTCTGCAAGGCCGCGGCAATGGCGGACATGCCATCATACGCGGTGACCGAGAAATAACTGGGCCGCAGCTTGTTGCCGAACAGGCTGGTGAAATCCTGCACATACTTGGTGTTCTTGGCCGAAGGATGGGCATACGAGTAATGGTGGCTGGTCGTCAGGCCCAGCGCCACATCGCCTGTTGCTTCAAGATAGCTGTCGTCGGTAGCCTCGCCGGTTGCGTAAAGCTTGATGCCTGCTGCGTCCATGCCGCGCTCTTTCCAGGCCTTGAGGAATGCCGGGGGCATGACGCCGGACGGGAAGAAGAAGAACACGGCCTCGGGCTTGGCATCCTTGATCCGCTGAACGTAGGCGGAGAAATCAAGGTTGGTCATGGGCGTGCGCACGCTATCGACCACCGTGCCGCCATGCTTGGAGAACTCCTTCACGAACGCCTTCTCGGCATCGTGGCCCGACGCATAGTCGGCCACCACGGTGTAGACCTTCTTGACGCCCTGCTTGGCCATCCACTGTGCCATGGGCGCGGTCACCTGCTGCACCGTAAAGGACAGGCGCGCAATATAGGGCGAGCTGTTCGTGATGCCCGACGAGGCGGCATTGATCACGATGGTGGGGATCTTGGCCTGCGAGGCCACGGGAGCCATGGCGTAGGCGTTGGGGCTGAAATCCAGCCCGGTGATGAAATCGACTTTGTCGCGCACCGACAATTCCTGCGCGACGCGCTTGGCGACGTCCGGCGCCGGGCCGGCCGTGTCCTTGCGGATGATCTCGACCTTGCGGCCGGCGATCTTGCCGTCGTGCTCTTTGAGGTAGACCTCGATGCCCGCGTCGAACTGGCGACCGTAATCGGCATACGGCCCCGTGTACGTGGCGATGAGCCCAATGCGCAGCGGCTCGTCGTTGGCCACGGCCCCGGCCGAGGCGGCAAGCAGCGCGCAGGCCAGAACGGTCGGCGCGAAATTCTTCTTGATCATAAATGTGTTCCTGGTTGGTACAGCAAGTGGTGGATGAGGATACTGCTGAAGAACTGGATCAGGACTGTGTTTCGGGGATGTTGATCACCAGACCGTCGAGTTCCGGCGACATGGTGATCTGGCAGCTCAGGCGGCTGCCCGGACGACGCTCGCTGGCCACGCCGTCGAGCAGCTCGTCTTCCATTTCGTCGGGCGCCGGCAGCGCGCCCAGGAAGGCATCGTCGACATAGACGTGGCAGGTCGCACAGGAGCAGCACCCCCCGCACTCGGCATCGATACCGCGCACGTTGTTGTGAATGGCGGTTTCCATGACGGAGGCGCCGTTGCGCGCCTCGACTTCACGAACACTGCCGTCCTGCAGGATGAAACGAATGACAGGCATGAAAAAATCCTTAGAACATATCGAAGTACTCGCGGTGTTCCCATTCGGTCACCTCGAGGTTGAAACGCGCCAGCTCGGCTTCCTTGATGAAGCAGATGTAATCGACGAATTCACGCCCCATGCGTTCGCACAGGTAGTCATCGTCGCGCAGGCTCTGCAGCGCATCGGCCAGCGAACGCGGGAGCTGGTCGGCCGGAGTCTCATAGGGCGCATCCGCGGACGGCCCCGGATCGAGGCGGTCGTGCATGCCGTGCAAGCCCGAGAAAAGCTGCGAAGCAAGATACAGATAGGGATTGGCCGTCGGCTCGCCCACCCGGTTCTCGATGCGCGAGGCGCTGAGGCCCGGCCCGCCCAGGACCCTGAGCATGGCTGCGCGGTTGTCGCGCGCCCACGCAGCCCGATCCGGCGCCAGCGAAAACGGGCGGTAGCGGCGATAGCCGTTGATGGTCGGACTGGCGAAGAAGGCCGCGCCGCGTGCGTGCTTTTTGAGGCCGGCCAGATACTGCATGCCCGTGGCGGAAAGATCCGCCGCCTCATCCAGCGCGGGCATGAACACATTGACCCCGTCGCTCTTGCGGCGCAAGGACTGGTGCAGATGCCAGCCGCTGGACATGACGTTGGGAATGCGCGGACGGCACATGAAGGTGGCGTGATAGCCATTGCGCTGGCACACCTGCTTGATCGTATTGCGCAGCAGGATCATGAGATCGGCCGGCGCCACCCCGCAGGTCGGGGCAAAGGTAAGCTCGAACTGGCTGGGCCCGAACTCGATCTCGAGCGAACGCAGCGGCAGGCCCACGGCCTGGAGTTGCGTGCGCAGCAGATCCATGAGGGCGTCGACCCGGTCGTAACGCAACTCGGTGAGGTACTGGTGGCCGTGGGACAACAACGAAACCTCGGGCGGAGTTCCCGGCTGGCCGGAATCGGACAGCCCCATGCGCGGATCCTCGAGCTTGAAGACATGGAACTCGACTTCCAGGCCGGCGACGAAATCCAGCCCGAGGCGATCGAGCTCGCGCACGGCGCGCTGCAGGATCTGGCGCGAGGCGAACGGCCAAGGCTTGCCATCGGCCAGATAGGCATCGCACAGGACCCAGCCCGTGCGGCCCGCCCAGGGGAGCACCTTGAACGTCCCCGGATCGGCCACGATGATGAAATCCGAGCCGCCCTTGAGCCCGTCGAGTTGATACCCCCCGCTGTTGAAGACCGGGAAGACGGTCTTGTGAGAGGTGTCTTTGAGCAGAAGCGTGGAGGTGAGGTTGACGCCCTCCCAGAGGGCGTTGCGCGCCTCCGCCGCCACGAGTGTCTTGCCGCGCAAGACACCATGCTGGTCCGGAAAGGCAAAACGCAGGACGTCGATATCGCCCGCGTCGATGCGGGCAATGAGTTCCCTGGCCTGGCGGTGCTGCTCGTCCGTCCACAGGCCGAATCGGTCGACAAAGGAGTTGATCATGCTTGCTCTGCCGAATCCTTTGCCAGACGGGCATTGGCCCAATCGCAATCGCGCCGGCGCTGCAGATCGGCCTCCCGCCAGTACGCCTGGGGCTCGAGAGCGCTCTTGTTCACGCCGTCGATGGAGGGCGGACCGCTGAACTCGCCGGCCTGCCCGGCATTGATGACCATGGGCGCCGCGCCGCCTTCGAGCGTGCTTTCGATGGCTTTGACCAGCATGCGGCGGAAGGCGATGATGCCCTTGTCCGTGGTGCCCAGGTGCTCGCGGGTGCGGTCCTGGATGGGGCCCAGCGATTCGACCGCCCACTGGTCATGCACGTTGATGTCCATGCCCATGCCGGTATAGGTCTGGGAAAGCTGCTCGTCGACGTCGTAGCCGTAGTTGTTGCGCTTGTTGCGACGCGAGGTGTAATCGGGCAACTCGTAGAGCTCGAGACGCTGTTCGCGCATTTTCTGCTTGTCCACCGGACCGGTGAAACTGGTGAAGATGGCATACCAGTAGTTGTTGTAGTCGTCCACGGGCACGTGCCATTGCGATATGGTCATTTCCGAGCTCATGGGGATGACGAAGGCTTGCGGGAACACCACGTTGGTGACACGCACGTGCGTCTGATCTTCGGGCAGCTTGCGCAGGGCGGTCAGGCGCAGGCCGTACTCGGTGGTGTCGACCTGGATGTCGGGACGATCGTACTCGCGCAGCACCTTGGTGATGGCCATTTCGGAATCGGCCGACGCGCCACGGAACTGCTTGCCATAGCTGGCCTCGGTGTCTTCGTCTTCGAAGAAACGGTGCAGGAACGATGCGTGGGCGGGATCCATGCCGACCTCGAGCGCCTGCAGCCAGTTGCATTCGAACAGGCCCTTGAAGGCGAAGGTGTGCGTGCCGGGCGCCACGAAGCAATCGAACTCGGGGAATGCCGGCGGCTCGCCTTCGCCCAGATAGGCGAAGATGATGCCGCTGCGCTCGACCACGGGATAAGCGCCTTGCTTGATGCGTGTGCAGAGCTTGCTGCCTTCGGGCTCCGCCGGGGTTTCCAGGCAGTCGCCCTTGACGTCGAACACCCAGCCATGGAAGGGGCAACGCAGGCCGCCGGCTTCGATACGCCCAAAGGCCAGGTCGGCGCCGCGGTGGGGGCAATCGCGATCGAGCATGCCCAGCTGGCCGTTCTCATCGCGGAACAGAACGAACTCCTGGCCCAGCAGCTTGACCGCGCGCACCGGGCGCTTGCCTTCGAGCTCTTCGACCAGCGCCACCGGCTGCCAATAGCGGCGCAACAACTTGCCGGCCGGGGCGTCGGGCCCCACGCGGGTGATGAAATCGTTCTGTTCTTTACTGAGCATAGTGAGTGATCCTTAGGTAAAACACGTTATGGATACAATTGTATTCATTCGCTTTTTCACAGAACAATACGCGCAAACCCTAATACAACCAGGGAAAATCGGATAGCTCACCTCAGCATTCAATGACGCATCCACCGATCAGCACCAATAAAGTGCATTTTTTACATCAAAATCAAAAATATCTTCAAATTTCCACCTAATAAAACATCTAAATTATTGTTTTCTATGTTGTTTTATTAATGATTTCATGTATACAATAAGTCGCACAATGCCTGAGCAACGGCAGCGCACTAAAATCACCCGAACAACGCTCCACTCTCTTTTTTCTGTCTCATGATGGTGAGGCTCATGTCATCTCAGCAATCACGCGTCCTGGTCCAATTGCGCGGCCTGATCCTCAACGGCACTTTCGCGCCCGGCGAACGGCTGGCGGAGATCCCGTTGGCAGAGCGGCTTCACGCCTCGCGCACGCCAATACGCCAGGCACTGGTCAGCCTCGAGCACGAGGGCCTGATCGAACAGTCGCCCAGCGGCGGCTATCAGATGCGCACCTTCACCATGCAAGAGGTCTCCGACGCCATCCGCCTGCGCGGCGTGATCGAAGGCTTTGCCGCCAGGCTGCTGGCCGAGAACGGCGCCTCGCGCCGCACGTTGCGCACCCTGCACGAATGCCTCGAGGCCGGAGACAAGATCGTCAACAAACCCAGCATGGATCTCGACGACTACGCCGCCTACGTCGAAATGAACGACCGTTTCCACGAAACGCTGATTAGCAGTTGCGGCAACCGCGCACTCGAACGCGTCATGGATATCCTCAATGGCCAGGCTTTTGCCGCCCCCAGCGCCACCCTGCCCATGCAATCGTCCATGTCCGAGGGCCAAGAGGCCATGAGGCACGCGCACCGCACCCACCACGCCATGGTCGACGCCATTGAACGCAGCCAGGGTTCGCGCGCGCAGGCGCTGGGCGAAGAGCACGTGGAAATCGCGCGCCAGAACCTGGACTACGCGCTGGAGAAACCCGAGTTGGCCGCCAAGATCCTGCCCGGCATCAAAATGCTGACCGACGCCCCCGAATCCCGCTAGGTCGCCACCTTTTCCAGCAAGCGCAGAAGCGTCTGCCGCTCCTGCGGCGTCAGGCGGGCGGAGATTTCCGCCTCATAGCCGCGAGTCAAGGCATACAGGCGGCGCAGTTCCTCATTGCCCCGCTCCGTGACGACCAGCGCGTAGGTGCGCCGATCCTCGGGCAGCACCTGCCGCTCGACCAGGCCAAGCGACTCGAGCGTATCGACGACTTTCACCACCCCTGCCCGCGTGATGCCCAGCATCTCGGCCAGCACGGACTGATTGATCCCCGGCTGCATGCCGACGATACTCAGCGCCGTCATGCGGCCCGGCGTCAGCGCATCGGGCCCCAAAGCACGGAACAGGGACTCATACACCCGGACCTGGGCACGCTTGATGGCATAGCCCAGGGAATCGGATTGCAGATCGACAAAGCTCAGCGGCCGCGAGGTGGAGGGGGTCGGCAAGGGTTAGCCCTTATGGAATGGGAATGGCCAAAAAATATACCATTCCAGGTGATTGTTAACCAGCTTAACAATACACCGGGTTCTCAACCTGACACAAGCCGGTTTATCCCTGTACTGCTGTAAATCAAAAATAATCTCCGGAGACAAACACGATGAAACTGAAGTACGCACTGGCCACAGGCCTTCTTGCGGCGACCGTCACCCAGATGGCCCAGGCTGACATACGCGTGGGCGTCAGCACCTCCCTCACCGGCCCGGGGGCCACACTCGGCATTCCGGTACGCAATGCCTTGACGCTCTGGCCCACGGAGATCGCCGGCGAAAAACTGGTGGTACAGGTTCTCGACGACATGGGCGAACCCACTGCCGCCACCAAGAACGGTTTCCGGTTCGCACAGGAAGGCGCGGACCTCGTTGTCGGAGCCGCCAACACACCTGCCACCATCGCGCTGGCCCAGGTGGCCAACGAGGCCAAGGTGATGCAGCTCTCCCCCGCTCCGGCCGAACTTGCCCAGGGCAAGGATTTCTGGACCTTCCGCGTTGTGATGAACGCACGCTACTACACCGACGGGCTGATCGAGCACATGAAGAAGCGCGGGGTGAAAACGCTGGGCTTTCTCGGCCTGTCGGATGCCTACGGCGAATCCTATCTGCAGGCATTCAAGGAAAAGGCCGACGCCGCAGGCATCAAGCTCGTGGCCACCGAACGCTTCGCCCGGGCCGACACCACGGTCTCCGGCCAGGCGCTCAACATCGTTGCCGCCAAGCCTGACGCGGTCGTCGTCATCGCGGTCGGCGCAGGCGCCGCCACGCCGCAAAAGGCGCTGGCCGACCGCCGCTACCCGGGCCTGGTCTACCACTCCTCCGCCTCGGTCTCGCCCGACTTCCTGCGCCTGGCCGGCAAGGACGCCAAGGGAGCCCTGGTCATTTCCGGCCCCGAACAAGTGCCCGAGCAACTGCCCGAGAGCCACCCCGGCAAACAGAACGCCCTCAAGTTCGTCCAGGCCTATGAGGCCAAGTACGGTCCGGGCTCGCGCACCCAGTTCGCCGCCCACATCTACGACTTTGGCCTGGTCCTGGAAAAAATCGTTCCCATCGCCCTGAAAAAAGCCAAGCCCGGCACGCCCGAATTCCGCCAGGCCTTGCGCGACACGCTCGAAAGCGTGGGCGGCATCACCGTCACCAAGGGCGTGCTGAACTACACACCCCAGGATCACTGGGGCTTCGGCCCCGACGCGCGCGTCATGCTGACGCCCGACGGCAATGACTGGAAACTCGTGAACTAACACGGGTTTCGGGGCGGGCGCCGATCGGCGCCCGCCCACCAAGATTCAACTCTCGATTTGAAAGGAAGCACCATGACTACCGCAGCACCCGCCGAACAACTGGTCACTCTGGCCATCGATGGCGCCATCGCAACCATCACGCTGAACCGCCCGGTCAAACGCAACGCACTCAGCCTGCGCGTGGTGGAGAGCCTGCGGGCCGCATTCGAAGCCTTGCCCGAAACGGTGCGCGTGGCCATTCTGGCGGGCGAAGGCGAACACTTTTGCGCCGGCCTGGATCTGTCCGAGCTGACCGAGACCGATGCCGGCGAAGGCGTGCAGCACTCCTTCAAATGGTACGAAGCATTTTCCAAGATCCAGTTCGGCAAAGTGCCGGTGGTCTGCGTCATGCAAGGGGCCGTCGTGGGCGGCGGGCTCGAACTCGCCTCATCGACACACGTGCGGGTGGCCGAAGAAAGCGCCTACTTCGGACTGCCGGAAGGCCAGCGCGGAATCTTCCTGGGCGGCGGCGGCTCGGTACGGGTTTCCAAGCTCATCGGTTTCTCGCGGGTGACCGAAATGATGCTGACCGGCCATGTGGTCGATGCCCACGAAGGCAAGGCCATCAACCTGGCCCACTACGTCACCCCGGCCGGCAAGGGCATGGAAAAAGCGCGGGAACTCGCCGCCCGCATCGCCAACAATGCGCCGTTGTCGAATTTCGCCATCATGAACGCCCTGCCCCTGATTGCCGAACAACCCATGTCGCATGGTCTGCTGACCGAAGCCCTGATGGCCTCCATCACGCAAAGCGCCCCCGAGGCCAAGGAGCGCGTCAACGCGTTCCTGCAAAAGCGCGCCGGCAAGGTCAGCCTGCAGAACTGACCCCCGCCCGCAGCCAGCCGCCAGAAGGAGACACACAATGACCGCGCCACTCACCGCACAAAGCCGCTTTCGCCCCATTGCGCTCGGCCCCTACGAAGGCACCATGGAGCGCCGCGCAGACGGCGCCATTCTGTTGCGCTCGACCGACCCCCTGAGGCCCAGCCCCAGCCGCTACACCGACCCGCTCATCCGCTGGGCCGCCGAACGGCCGGAAGCGCCTTTGCTTGCCCGGCGCGGACCCGATGGGCAATGGATCACCCTCAGCTATCGCGAAGCCCTGGACAAAGCCCGGCGCATCGGCGAAGCCCTGCTCGATCGGGGCCTGAGCACCGAGCGACCTCTCATGGTGCTGTCGGAAAACAGTCTGGAGCACGCCATCATGGCGCTGGCGGCCCTGCATGTCGGCATCCCCTATGCGCCGATCTCACCCGCCTATTCCCTGTTGTCGGAAAGCGCCGAGCGTGTGCGGCACGCCGTCGAGCTTCTGACGCCCGGGCTGGTCTTCGCCTTCGACTCCGCCCGCTACACCCGGGCCATCGAAGCGGCGGTGCCGGCGGACACCGAACTCGTCTTCGTCGACGGCGACATGCCAGGCCGGCGATGCACCGCCTACGCGACCCTGCTGCAAACAGACGCCACGGAGCGCGTCGACCTGGCCCATGAGGCCGTAGGGGTCGACACGATCGCCAAGTTCCTGTTCACGTCCGGCTCCACCAAGCTTCCCAAGGCCGTCATCAATACCCACGGCATGATGATGAGCAACCAGCAGATGTATCTGCAGTGCTACCCCTTCCTGGCCGAAGAGCCGCCCGTGCTGGTCGACTGGATGCCCTGGCATCATACGGCCGCCGGCAACAACAACTTCGGCGTGGTCCTGTACCACGGGGGCACGCTGTACATCGACGAAGGCAAGCCCACTCCGGACGGCATGGCCGAAACCCTGCGCAACCTGCGTGAGGTCGCCTCGACCATCTATTACTCCGTCCCGAAAGGCCTGGAAGCCCTCGCGCACGAGATGAAGCACGACACGGCATTGCGCGACCGCTTCTTCAGCCGCATGCGGCTCATCTTCCCTTGCGGCGCGGCGTTGCCGGGCCCGCTCAAGCAGACAATCGACGAACTGGCCGTCGCATCCTGCGGCCACCGCATTCCGATGACCATGGGACTGGGCATGACGGAAACCGCGCCGTTCGCAATCTCGGCGCATCTTCCCGACTGGCAGGCCGGCGTGATCGGCATCCCTGCCCCCGGAGTCGAGGTCAAGCTGGTGCCCCACGGCGACAAGCTCGAGGTGCGCTATCGCGGCCCCAACATCACGCCCGGATACTGGCGCCAACCCGAACTCACCCAAGCCGCTTTCGACGAAGAAGGCTATTTCTGCAGCGGCGACGCGGCCCGATTCGTCGATGAGGCGCATCCGGAACACGGCTTGCGTTTCGATGGACGCATCGCCGAAGACTTCAAGCTCATCAGCGGCACCTGGGTCAACGTGGGCACTCTACGGGGCCACGTCATTGCGGCAGGTGCACCGTACATCCACGATATCGTGGTCACGGGGCACGACCGCGAAGAACTCGGCATGCTCATCCTGCTGTTGCCGACAGCCTCGGCCCTGGCCCCGGACCTGGGCGGACAGCCCAGCCTGGCTCAACTGGCCGCTCACCCCGCCGTCCGCGCCTGGGCGCAGAGCCTGCTCGACACCCTTGCCGACCAGGCGACCGGCAGCTCGCACCGCATCGTGCGCGCCATGATCCTGGCCGAGCCCGCCCTGATGGAGCTGGGGGAAATGACCGACAAGGGATCGATCAACCAGCGCACCATGCTGCGCACGCGTGCGGATCTGGTCGAAAGACTCTATGCCGAACAGGCCGACGATGCGGTGCTGATTGCCCGCATGGCGGCCAAGGCCTCGTAAAATCAGGACGGCTTTGCCGTCCTTTCACCCGTTTACTGAAAACCGCCGCCTGCCTGCGGCGCACACGCCCAAAGGAATTACATGACAGGCCTGAACAAGATCGTCGCCATCGACATCCACACCCACGCGACCGTCTCCACCCGCAACGCGCCGGACGAAGTCGCCATCGCATTCGATACGGCCATGGCCGCCTACTTCAAAGAAAAAATGCCGCGGCCGACCATCGCCGAGACGGCCGCCTACTACCGCGAACGCAACATGCTGGCCGTGATCTTCACGGTGGACACCGAGCGCGCGAACGGCCAGGTCCGCATCTCCAACGAAGAAGTGGCCGAAGAAGCGGCACAGCACCAGGACGCACTCATCCCCTTTGCCAGCATCGACCCCCTGCGCGGCAAGATGGGCGCGCGCGAAGCGCGGCGCCTCATCAAGGACTACGGGGTGCGCGGCTTCAAGTTCCACCCCTCGTCGCAGGAGTTCTATCCCAACGACCGCCAGGCCTATGACCTGTACGAAGTCATCGCCGAGGCCGGCCTGCCCGCCATCTTCCACAGCGGCCAGACCGGCGTCGGCGCCAAGATGCGCGGCGGCGGCGGTGTACGGCTCAAGTACTCCGACCCGATGTTCCTGGACGACGTGGCCGTGGATTTCCCCGACATGCCCATCATCATCGCCCACCCGTCCTTCCCCTGGCAGGAGAACGCCCTGGCCGTGGCGACCCACAAGCCCTCGGTCTATATCGACCTGTCGGGCTGGTCGCCCAAGTACTTCTCGCCGCTGCTGGTGCAATACGCCAACACCATCCTGAAAGACAAGATGCTGTTCGGCTCCGATTTCCCGGTGATCACCCCGGACCGCTGGCTGGCCGACTTCGACACCATCGGCATCCGCCCCGAGGTCAAGCCCCTGATCCTGCGCGACAACGCCATCCGCCTGCTGGGCCTGGACCGCGACCCGGTCTACGGCCGCTACACGCGCCTGGCCCCGCCGGCACAAGGCGATTGCTGCTGACACTTTCACAATAGGACAACTCACATGGAACTCAATAACACTCCCGTCCTGATCACGGGCGGCGCCTCGGGACTGGGCGAGGCCACCGCCGTGCACCTGGCCTCCAAGGGCGCCAAGGTCGCCATTCTCGACATCCAGATGGAGCGCGCCCAGGAGGTGGCCAAACGCATCGGCGGACTGGCCGTCCATTGCGACGTCACCAGCGCGGACAGCGCGGAAAAAGCCATTGCCCAGGCTCGCGAAGCCCATGGCGTCGCGCGCATCCTGGTCAATTGCGCCGGAGGCGCCGTGGGCAAGCGCGTGGTCGGCAAGAACGGTCCCATGCCTCTGGAGGAGTTCACCAAGGTCATCAACCTGAACCTCATCGGCAGCTTCAACATGACCCGGCTTGCGGTCGCCGACATGATCGGCGCCGACCCGCTGGGCGAAGAGCGCGGCCTGGTCCTCTTCACGAGCTCCGTGGCGGCCTACGAAGGGCAGATCGGCCAGGCCTCGTATTCGGCCGCCAAAGGCGGGCTGGCCTCGATGACCATCCAGATGGCGCGCGAGTTCGCCCAGTTCGGGGTGCGCGTCATGGGGATCGCACCCGGCATTTTCCTGACGCCGCTGCTGTACACCGCCTCGCCGGAGGTGCAGGAGTCACTGGCCAGCGCCATTCCCTTCCCGCAACGCCTGGGCAAGCCGGAAGAGTTCGCCGACCTGGTCGGGCACATTGCCGCCAACCCTTACCTCAACGGGGAAGTCATCCGCCTGGATGGCGCCGTACGCCTGGCCCCTCGCTGACCCATGCTGCATTACACGCCCCCGTTGCGCGATCTGGCTTTCGTCCTGCATGACATGCTGGACGCGCAGGGCAGGCTTGCCCGCCTGCCCGCCCATGCCGGCGTCGACGCCGCCCTGCTCGACCAGCTTGCGGAAGAAGCCGGGCGCTTCGCGGCCGAGCGCATCCTCCCGCTGAACGCCGATGCCGACCGCATCGGCTGCCGCTGGGACTCGGGCAAGGTGAGCACACCGCCGGGCTTCGACGAGGCCTATGCGGAGTTCTGCGGGCTGGGCTGGCCGGCGATGTGCGCCGACGAACAGGATGGGGGACAGGCCTTGCCGCGGCTCGTGTTCAGCCTCATGGGAGAAATGCTTTCCACCGCCAGCCATGCCTTCGTCATGTATGCGGCGGTCAACCAGTGCGCGGCTTCCTGCCTGCGGGCATCGGCCGGCCCGGAACTGCAAAGACGCTGGCTGCCCAGGCTGGCGGCAGGCTCCGTCACATCCTCGATGTGCATGACGGAACCGCATGCCGGGTCGGACATCGGGCTGCTGCGTACCCGGGCGGCCGACGCCGGGGACGGCACGTACCGCATCACGGGCGCCAAGATTTTCGCCAGCGGCGCCGAACATGACCTGACGGACAACATCATGCACCTGGTGCTGGCCCGGCTCGAAGGCGCCCCCGCCGGGTCGCGCGGCATCAGCCTGTTCCTCGTTCCCAAAGTGCTCGAGGACGGCACGCGCAACGCCGTGCATTGCGACGGCATCGAACACAAGATGGGCCTGCATGGCAGCGCGACCTGCGCCATGCGATTCGACGGCGCGCAAGGCTGGCTGGTCGGAGCGCCGAATCAGGGCCTGGCCGCCATGTTCCCCATGATGAACGAAGCCCGGCTGCTGTCCGGGCTTCAGGCACTGGGACTGAGCGAACTCGCTCTGCAGAACGCGCTGCGCTACGCCCGCGAACGGCGCCAGGGCCGATCGCCCTCGGGTGAACAGCCTTGCGCCATCGTCGAACACGCCGATGTGCAACGCATGCTGCTCACGCAAAAGGCATGGACGGAAGGGGCTCGCGCCTTTGTGCACTGGACGGCCCTTCTGATCGATCAGGCGCATGGCCACGAAGACGCGACCGTACGCCGCGACAGCGCCGAACTGGTCGAGTTGCTGACCCCGCTGGTCAAGGGCTTCCTGAGCGAAAATGCCCAGGAATCCATCAGCCTGGCGCTTCAGGTCCACGGCGGGCATGGCTATATCGCCGAAACGGGCATCGAGCAGCTGGCGCGCGACGCCCGGGTCATTACCATCTACGAAGGCACCACCGGCATCCAGGCGCAAGACCTGCTGTTGCGAAAAGTGCTGGCTGACGGCGGGCAGCGACTGGGCTTGCTGGCGCGCGAAATCGACGGCTGGCTGAACGGGCCCGGCCGTCGCGCTGAAATGCGTGACTTTGCGCAGGCCCTGGATGCCGTGCGAACCGCGCTGAGCTCCGCCACCGAAATTCTGGGCACGCGTGAAAAGGCCACAGTGGGCGCCGCCTTGGCCTCGAGCACGCATTACCTGCGTTTGGCCGGGCACACCGTCCTGGCCCTGCTCTGGGCCCAGGCCGCCGCCTGCTCGTGGCAATACGCGCAAGAGGGCAGCGCCTGGCACCAGGCAAAACTGACCACCGCCCGCTTCTACTTTACCCGGCTGCTGCCCGAAACCCTCTGCCTGCAACACGCCATCGAAGCAGAGCCGCAGGACTTCACAGCCGCCCTGGCCGCTTAGAATCGTTCAGGCGAACAAGGCCTTGAATTCCTCGGGAATCGGCGCTCCCTTGATACGTCCCTCGCCCACGACCAGCGCCCAGGCGCGTTCTTCGAAGCCCGTGGCGACCAGGCGGTCGCCGCATTTGACCGTATAGGCCACGCGCATGCGGCGCTCGGTCCAGGACTCGAAATCGGCATGGATGGTGATGACATCATCGTACGTGATGGGGGACTTGAACGTGGAGCCCACGTCCACCAGCGGGGTCACGGCGCCGAAACGCGCGCGGACCTCGCGCTGGCTCAAGCCCCGGCTACGCAGCAAGCCCTGGAAGGTACTGTCATACCAATAGAAGAAGTTGGGATAAAAGACGATGCCTGCCTCGTCGCAATCACCCCACTCTACCGTCACGTTACGCTGGAAAAGACTCATCGATGCC